>Ga0302320_10000574_pt1 | contig 87566 bp, 82 predicted proteins | sample Bog_T0_3_FD_202130 | JGI IMG/M metagenome (GOLD analysis project Ga0302320, IMG submission 202130) | Peat permafrost microbial communities from Stordalen Mire near Abisko, Sweden - Bog_T0_3 | ecosystem: Environmental > Terrestrial > Soil > Wetlands > Peat | place: Sweden: Abisko, Stordalen Mire...
CGGAATCGGAGACGTGCTGCTGACTTTTGAAAACGAGGCGGCGCTGGTTCAGAAACAATTTCCCGACGCCGGACTCGTAGTCGTTCTTCCATCCGTGAGCATTCTCGCGGAAAATCCCGTCACGTGGGTGGACCACAACGTGCGCCGGCATCATACCGAAGCCGTTTCGCGCGCCTATCTCGAATATCTCTACAGCGATGCTGGCCAGGAGCTGGCCGCTCAACATTTTTTCCGGCCTCAAAACCAAGCCATCCTTGCGAGATATTCCACGCGCTACAAGCCGCTGGAGTTGTTCACGGTGGATGAAATTGCGGGCGGCTGGCAGAAAGCGCAGAAAACCCATTTTGCCGATGGCGGAATCTTTGACCAGATTTATCAACCATGATCTTCAACCGCAAAACTAGTTCGTGGTTCCTCCAAAAAGGCGGCGGTTGGCAGAACCAGCCGCCGCCTCCACAAAATTGAAAATTATGACCATTGCCGATACTCGATTCGAAATTGCCGCGCCAACACCGCGTGTGCGCTGGCGCTCCACAGCCAGTGTGCTTGTGCCACTTGGAAAAATTGCGGAGCATTCGCCGAATCTCGTCGTCAACCACGGAGCGAAGTTCAAAAATGCCGGCGAAACTTACGAATTGCCGCGCTTCCTGTTCGTTGGCCCCAATGGCGGCGACGCGCCGATTCGCATCGGCATCTTCGCCGCGATTCACGGGGATGAACCGGAAGGCGCGCGCGCCATGGTCGAGTTCATCAAGCTGCTTGAAACCAAACCGGAACTGGCTGCCGGTTACTGCCTGTCGCTTTATCCGATTTGCAATCCAACCGGCTATGAGGACGGCACAAGATTTTCGCGCGGTGGAAAAGATCTGAACCGCGAGTTTTGGAAAAACTCCGACCAGCCGGAAGTCCGGCTGCTGCAAGCCGAACTCATTTCCCATTCGTTTCACGGCATCATTTCGCTGCACACCGACGACATGAGCAGCGGCTTTTACGGGTTAGCTTACGGAGCGACATTGACCAAACATCTGATCGAGCCCGCGCTCCAGGCCGTCGAAAATATTCTTTCTCGCGATGAGCGTCCGGTCATTGACGGTTTTCGGGCGCGCAACGGCGTCATTTACGACACCTGCGACGGAATTTTGAGCGCGCCGCCCAAAGTCCGTCCGCGTCCGTTCGAGATCATCCTTGAGACGCCCAAAGCGCCGCTGACCTATGTAAAGGAACAGGCATTTGTGATGGCGTTGCAGACCATTTTAGTCGAATACCGCAAATTCATCGCCTACGCGCCCAACCTCTAAATGGATGAGCAAAAAATGTAACGACATCACTGACGACATCAGCAGCTTGCTGTCCGACGCATAGACCATTTGCCGACGCCACCCGGGCGAGGCGCAACTTTTAACAAGAATTTAGAAGGCTGACCGGTTCACCGGAGGTTCTTCGACGAAGAACAAAACATAACCGTGTGATTGTGAAACGAGACAGCGGGCAAAACACCGCCCGATTCCGGCCGTCAAATGACATTACTGGAATCCGCCGTCTGCTTGGGCAGGCGGCGCTGTTTCCCGCAAACGACGGGCATGCTTTGTCTTCAGCTAAAAACCAAACCGCAACAACTAAATTGTGAACCTATGAAAATATCGAAACTAAAAATATTCCTCGCTGCCGGCGTTGCTCTCGCCGGATTGGCGCTCACCCCAAGTTCGCCTGCGCAAGTCACCGTAAATGTCGAAGGCGGCAGCGCAAGCTCGACCGTGATATTCGACCGCGCCACCAACCTGTTTGCGGGTGCCTCATTTACTGTCAACGGTAGCATCAAAGGGAATGTGGCTCAATTCGTGGGCACCAGCGCGAATCCGAATTTGAACGGCTACGGCCAAATTACGCTGAACATCAACCTCAACAACGGCGCCATCAACGGTCTGAATGCCTTGGCCAACCAGGCCGCCGGCGTGGGCGACACCAATTATTTGGGTCAGCCAATTGTTCCGACGTTTGTGGACTCGGCGACCACACCGGAAGCGGTGGGGATTAATTCGACAACCTATAATATAACGGAATACACCCAGCCTACGTATGTGGTGCCGTTGGTGTATGTGAGAAATACCAACTACCCGGACGTCTTTGCCATCACCAACCTGACTCAAAGACAGGCTGTCTCTCTGGAAACCTCGACCAACAAGGCGTATTTTTACGGCAGCACCGGCACAAACACCGTTTATTTTGTCGGCCGCAACAAGTCGGCCGCTGTGCGCACGGAAATTGACCTGGCCATTTACCATAGCGGCACCATCAAAACCTACACCAACAGTGCCGCCAATTTGCCGGTTCAAGACGGCAGCGCCGATCCCGGGTATTCCTCTGCCTCCAAGGTGGTGACGGCGGTGACGGTGTTGACCAATTCGATTGGCACCGTCGCGGTGCAAAATGCAACAGGGCCACTGGCGCCCATCGCTTTCGAAGGCGTGCCTTACTCTGTGACCAACGTCATCAACGGCAGTTACCCGCTTTGGGGTTACGAACACTATTATTTCATCGCCTCGGGATTCACGGGTTCGCCCGTGGGGACTCCGCAGGGAGCCGTGGTTGATGCGCTTTACAACAGCGTCACCAACGCGGCGTTCCAAAGCATCACCAACCCGGTGTTCACGAACAACTTCGTTCCATACACCGCGCTGAAGGTGAAGCGCACAGCCGACGGCGGCCCGATCATTCCTCTGGCCAATTACTAAATCCAATGACGGCTTTTTAACATACCAGCATATGAAAAAAATATTCTTAACCATCCTCGCGGCAGTAACACTGCTGTCCGCGCCGCCCGCACGGGCGTGGATTTACAATGACGGCGATGTGTTGCTCGTCTTCCGCAAGAGCGGGCAGGACATCGAATACGACCTCGGCAGTGTCACCAACTTCCTTGGCAAGACCAACGGTTACACCAACAACGTCACCGGCTGGGATCCGACACAACTGACGGGCGCGGTGACAACTTTCATCGGCGCAAAAGTGGTTTTGCTGGCGACCGGCCCGACCAACTACTTAAGCAGCCCCGAACCGAACACCACCGCTTACAACATTGACGCGCAGGAGTCCGACGGCTTGCATGGCGTCATCAATGGGATCGGCACGGCGCCGCTGTATCCCCTCGCGATTCCGTCGAACAGCCCCAATGCCTACGTCATTGACACCGGCGGCGATTTCGCGGCGTCGTCCTACGACTCGGTTGTCTCTGGCGGGCAATTCTTCAACATCGCGCAACTGGGTGGCAACGCGGAATTCACGGTGGAACAGGCTTTGCCGGCGTCGCTGGATTTCTGGCAAATCCAGTCCTCGTCGGTTTATCCAAATCCGCCGCCGGATAAATTGATCGGTGTTTTCAACGTCGCCACAAATGGCGTCATCACATTCGTGGCCGGCCCGCGCCAATCCAAAATTGTTGGCATCACCCGTTCCGGCACCAACAGCGTGGTGCAGTTCACGACTACGGTGGGCAACACCTACTCCGTGGCTTACACCAACCAGCTTGGTGGCGCGGCATCAACCTGGCCGGTGGACACCACCACGATTACCGGTGATGGCAGGTCGGACACCATCAACCATACCAATTCCGGCAGCGTCGAATTTTACCGCGTGACAGCACAATAAAATTCAAAGGCGAAGACCAACATACGCGGCAGGTCCGGCGCGCATGCCGGGCCTGCCGCTGCGGATTGGTGGAAGAATTTGTAGAGAGGACAACCACAGCAAATGAGATTCCGACTTGGGGTGATCGCGATGATCGCGCTTGTAAAGATTTCGAGTGGCGGCGCGGCGGAAACCAATCCGCCCGCCGTCATTGAGGATCTTTTTGCCGCGCCCATCCCGGCCATCACTAGTCCGCCGCCCAATCTCGTCTCCGCGCTCGACGTGCGCACTTATCGGATTGAAGGCGACACCGCATTGCCGTCAGCAGAGTTCGGAATGCTCTCCAACTACACCGGCAGGGTGGATTTGGAGCGCGTGCGGGACGGACTGGACCGTTTGCAGGCGCTCTATCGCCAATCCGGTTTCTCGAACGTGAATATCACGCTGCCGGAACAGAAATTCACCAATGGGCTTGTTCGAATCAAAATCATCGGGACCAATTCCACTGCGGAGTCCGATTTGGCTGCATCCATCACCAATCTATTCACCGTACCGAAGCAGACAATTGAGATTCGCGGTTATCGGTTGGAAGGCAACACGGCACTGCCCCCGGTAGAATTTGGCATCCTTACCAATTATACCGGCGAGATGGATTTCGCCCGCATTCGGGAGGGTTTGGGCAAACTGCAATTGCGGTATCGCGATCTTGGTTTTCCAACCATCAGCGTCACGTTGCCGCAGCAGAAACTGACCAACGGCGTCGTCCGCGTGAAAATCATCGAGGGCCGTTTAAGCGACATCATTGTCGAAGGCAACCGCTATTACAGCGCCGACAACATTCGCCGCGCATTGCCGAGCGTGGCCACAAACATCTTGATCAACACAAAATGGTTCCAGCCGGAACTCGATCGCGCAAATGCAAGTCAAGACCGCCAGATTTATCCTGTAATCAGTCCCGGCCCCGAACCGGGCACGAGCGATTTGACGCTCAAGGTCAAGGACCAGCTGCCATTGCATGAGCATCTGGAAATCAACGACAAATCAACGCCGGACACGCCGTTGCTCCGCGCGGACACGGCGGTGCAATACGGAAATCTCTGGCAGCGCGAACATCAAATCGGCCTCGATTACAACATTTCCCCGCTGGAATTCAAACCAGCCGGTGATTTTTCGACATTTTACGACCAGCCGATGGTCGCCAGTTACAGCGGATTTTACCGGATTCCGCTGGCGTTTGATCATGGCCTGCGCGAGGACTATGAAAATCTTCCGGTCAGTTTCGGTTACGACGAGGTCACCCACAAATTCAATCTGCCGCCCGCGACGGGAAATCCCGACGTGATTGTTTATGCCTCGCGTTCCACTTCCGACTCGCCGGTCAATCTTGGCCCGCTCACGACGATTTTTACGAACACGCTTGCGAACATCAGTTCGCAATTTGCCCAGCGCACGGTGACCGAAAACAACAACCTTGGAACAAAGCTCACCATTCCCCTGCGCGAATTTCTCGGCGTGAAATCGTCGCTGTTGCTTGGCGTGGATTACAAGTCCTATCAGGCGCAAACTTACAGCACGAACCTGACGTATTTTGACCTCTACGCCATTGATACTTTCGGCAATCGCGTTCTGGTGACGAACCAAACCATCAGCCTGCCCGCCAACAACAGGCAGGAACTTTATTATCTGCCGCTTTCGGTAAGCTGGTCCGCCGTGCGGCCGGACAACCGGGGTGCTTTTAGCTTCAACTACAATCAAAATGTATTCTTGTCGCCGCTGGCGTCCGCCCGGGGCGGTTTTCAATCTGTTGCCGGCTCATCCTCCGCCGGAGGCAACTACACGACGATCATCGCTGGACTGGTCCGGCAGCAAAATTTACCCGGCGATTGGTCGGCGGTTCTCAATGCCAACGGCCAGTGGGCAAGTAAGCCGCTCATCAGCAACGAGCAAATGGCCCTGGGCGGCACGGGTGGCGTGCGCGGCTATCAGGAGGGGCAAAATTACGGCGACACCGGCTGGCGCGCGCTTTTCGATCTTCGCGCTCCGTCCATCAATGTCGGCTATTTCCCGACGCAAAGCGGCGACGTGCCGGCGGACTTGCGCTGCTCGTGGTTCATGGATGTTGGCCAGACGTTTTTGATGGATCGTCCGGCGCCGGCCGATGTTTCCGTCACGCAATGGGGCACAGGTGTCGGCTTTTTCCTCACCGCAGGCAGTCATGTGAGTGCCCGGCTCGCCCTCGCGTGGGCCTTACACGACACGCCCACGACTTCCGCCGGAAGCGCCCAGGCCTATTTCAATGTCGGAGTTCAATTTTAAACGCGCCATGAAATTCAAATGCAGACAATTCTGGTTCATGACCGCGCTGGTTCTCGGCGTCAATAATTTCTTGTTCGCCAACCCGACGGGCATGACCGTGGTTTCCGGCTCGGCTTCCGCGCAGCAGAACGGCGCGCAATTGAACGTGACGACGAGCCAGGCCACGCTTTTGAATTGGAGCAGCTTCAACATCGCGGTGGGAGAAACGACTTCGTTTTTGCAGCCTTCGGCCAACGCCGTCGTTCTCAACGAAATCGGCGGGGCCAACCCATCGCAGATTTTTGGCAACTTGAATGCGAATGGCACTGTGATTCTGGCCAACGCGAACGGATTTTATTTCGGCCCGAACTCGATGGTCAAGGTTGGCGGCAGCTTCATCGCCACCACCGCGCCGCTGACGCCGGATTTCGGACTGGGAGCAAGCTGGCAATTCACCGGAATGCCGCCGCTCGCGAGCATCGTCAATTACGGCCAGATTCAGGTCGGCGGCGGCAAATCGCTGTTCCTGATTGCCGAGAACATTGAGAATGATGGCCAGCTCGATGCACCCGGCGGCAACATTGGACTTTATGCCGGTGAAAGCGTGCTGGTGAGCGACCGCCCCGACGGGCGCGGATTGAGTGCCACGGTGCAGATGCCGAAGGGATCGGTGAATAATTCCGGCAAAATCACCGCTGACGCCGGAACGATTGCGCTGCAAGCACAGGTGGTGAATCAGAATGGAATCATTCAGGCAGACTCGGTGCAGAATCAGAATGGCGTCATCGAGCTTGTTGCGTCCGACCAGCTCAACCTTGGGGCGAATTCACAAATCGTCGCGAATGGCGACGATTCATCCGGCGGCAGTTCCGGCGGCAGCGTCGTTTTGAAATCTGGAAACAATTTCAGCGACAGCGCCGGCAGCCAGATTTCCTTAACCGGCGGCGCGAACGGCGGCAACGGCGGCAACGTCGAAGTCAGCGCGCCGGACATTTTGTCGCTGAATTCCGGCATCAACGCGCGGGCGCAGGTCGGCGGGACGGCGGGGACGCTGTTGTTGGATCCAGATTACATTATTCTGGATTCCTCCGGCCCTGACAGCGCCGGCAACGGCACGGTTCTGGCCGGGAGCAACCCCGGCAGCACGCTCGATTTGAACGTGAACACCGCGTTCGCCAATCTCAATGTTTCAGACATCATCCTTCAGGCGGCATATGACATCACACTCGCCAGCGGCACGACATGGGATTTAAGCGGAACCATCGGGGCAAACGTCGGCGGCGTCACTAGCGGACAACCGACGCTCACGCTGGAGGCGGGCAATAATATCATCTTCCAGGATGGTTCCGCGATTGTTGACGCCAACAACTGGTCGGTGAGTCTTTTTGCCGGCGTGGATTTTACTTCACCAACTTTGAAAGTTGTTCCAGTTCCCTCCGGGAATACCGATCCCAGCATCAATCACAGCATTTATCTGGACGGCGGCGACGGTGTTGGCGGTTCCATACAAACCGCTGCGGGCGATGTCAATTTGGTCGCGGGTCAGGACATTTTGGTCGGTTCCGGTTCGGTCTCCACGACCGGCGGCGGCGGCATTTTTGTGGACGCGTTGGCGGGTAGCATCAGCGCCGGCTCTGACAACGGCAGCGCCGACGGTCTGCAGCAATCAACGGATTATAATTTTACCGACGGCGGCTGGACACCGAATCCGTTTCTGGGCGGCATTTCCACGGCGTCGGGCGGGAACGTGACGTTAATAGCCGGCGACAGCATTGACAGCACGCCGGTTGTGCCGGCGCGTCAGGCGCCCGGCGCATCCGGCGCTTATGGCGCGGGCGATGTGACGGTGATTGCGGGAAATCAAATCACCGGAAATTACACGGTGACCGATGGCACTGGCACGATGCTCGCGGGCGTGCCGGTTTCCGTCGCGCAAGCTGCTGTCTTGCAGAATCCGTCCGCCAATGCTTCAGCTTATACGACAACGCTCAACGATTTGGTGACGGCGGTGGAACAATCACAAAATTCGGGCGGCAACGTCGGAGTCGCACCGGTGAACGGCAAGCCGTCCACCGCGCCCGTGACCTTGGGCTTGACCACCGGCTCGTGGAACGTGTGGGCGGCGAACGACATTTCCATCAAGCAAGTCATCGATCCCAACGGCGCGTTCAACGACAGCCAGTCATTTGCCTGCGACTACGCGCCGGACGCGGCGGCGAATTTCTGGGCGGGCAACGCGATTGAACTCGTTGGCGGTTCTTTTGGCTCTGCTGCTTCGTCCGTGAGATCAACGCCGATTTACGCGCCCTCACTTTCGCTTGACGCCGGCGCGGGCGGCATCGAGATTGACAAAAGCATCATCCTCGCGCCCATCCTTTATACCGATCCGGTAACGGGCAACACTTACAGCAAAGGCTCGTTGAGCATCGTCACGCGCGACGGCGGTAATTTGAGCGGCGCTGTGGTTTCCGGCTCGACGGTGCTGAATGGCATCATCATGTCGGACAGCGCGTCGGGTGATTACACCACGTTTGCCTCCGAACACGACAATATTCATCAATACGACCCGAACCCGCAGCCGGTGTATCTGGATATTTCCGGCAGCATCGGCAGTTTCAGCCTCACAGTGCCGACGTTTGCGGACATCACCGTGGAAAGCACACAGCCGTTCGTGACGCCGGACGGCACCGACGTATATGGTGCCTACAACTTCGGATTCAGGGGCCGCAATCTGTCCGCGAGCCAGATGACCTCGATCAACGTGCTGGGCGACATCGTTTATCGCGGCATTTTAACCACGCTTAATTTGACCGCCGACCAACTGGCCGACCCGTTGCCGGCTCTGATGTTCAGCGACAGCTCGGACACGTTCATCACGTCGAAATTAACCTTCGACCCGGTCACGGGAAAATTGATTTACGTCGGCGTGATGAGCGCTTCCGATTTGGCGTATCTGCTGAATCCCAGCGTGATTGTGCCGGGCCAGCTCGTGCCGCTCCTCGATGCGAACGGCGATCTCATATTGGACGCGAACGGTAATCCGGAAATGGTGCCCGCCACCACACCGCTGACGCTGGATACCGTGCAGATGGCTATGATCACGCAGCTTTACACCGCGAGCCAGAGCGCATCGCTCGGCGACCAGGGTCTCTCGCTTGCCGGTCTGGGAACTTTCGACGTCACCGCAAACAGCATGGATCTTGGCGTTTCCGGCGGCATCCGCGTGCTCGCGCCGGACGCCGGGCTGGCCGCGATTATGCCCTATGGCGCGAATCTCAACGTCACGACGCTCGGCGACCTCACGATGACGAGCACAAAAATTTCCAACGAAAGTTATCTCGGCAATGTGAACGTCAGTGTCGGGGGAACGCTGGATGCCGGCGGGCAGTTCACGACGTTCGGTAACGCCGGCACGCCGAAGGGAATTTACACCACGAGCGGCGGCGATGTTTCCGTCACCGCCAACGGCGACGTGAACGTCGATGGCTCGCGCATTGCCGCCTACGACGGTGGCGACATCAATGTGAAATCGCTCAACGGCGACGTGAACGCCGGCGCAGGTGGCGCGGGTTATGTGGCGATGAGCGCGCTACAATTGAATCCGTTGGGACAATTGTTTGGCATTCCGGCGACGATTCCCGGCAGCGGAATTCTGGCGACAACGGTCGTCGGCTCGGACGCCTTGCTGGGCAACATCACCGTCAACGCACCCAACGGCAATATCAACGCGAGTCTCGGCGGCATTTTACAGATCGGCTTCAACGGACACGGGCCGGCCGACGCGTTCATCTCGGCCTACGCCGGTGAAGACATCAACGCCACCGGTTCGGGCGTCATCGGCAGCAACATCAAACTTCAAGCCGGTGGCAACATCATTGGCCTCGTCATCGGCAGCCAGAGCGTTGCCATCAATTCCGCCCAAAACGTGGACGTTACTGCTTTCAGTGGCGGCGACGTGAACATCAGTGCGTCGGGAGAAATCGCCGGCACGGTGATTGGCGGCGGCAGTGTGAACGTCAGCGGCGATTCGATCACTGCGTCATTGATTTCCGAATCCGTGTCCGCTTCCGGCAATATGAGCGGTGCTACCGAAGGCGTTCCCCAATCCAATGTTGCCAAAAACAATGCCGAAACCGCTGACGATGCTTCAACCGTTGCCTCCAAAACTGACGATCAGGACGACGACCAGAAAAAGAAGGGCAAGCAGGTCACCCTGGCTCAAAAAGTGAGCCGCGTGACGGTGATTTTACCGCCCAAGAAAGTGTCCGAAACCAGGACCCCAAACCCCGGAACCTAGACCCCAGATGCCAGAACCCAGACCCTAGAAACCATTTTATATGACCACACTCATCCATCCATTGTTCGCTGCCAACGCAGCGGTTTATGCCATCCAAAACGCCACCGTTGAAGGCAAAGCCACGGTCATCGTGCTGCTGGTGCTGTCGCTGTTCAGTTGGACCATCATCATCACCAAGTTCCGGCAGCTCAACATAGCGCGCAAGGCGGCTAAAAAATTCTTCACCGCCTACGCCTCCACGCGCGATCCGCTGGACATCAAGAAGCGCGGCGAGGATTTCGATGGGGCCCCAGCATTCGAGCTATACGATCGCGGCGCGGAGGAACTCGATTACCAGTTGCAGAAAAATCCCGTGACCGTCAAGGGCGAGCGCCGCATCAGTCCCAGTTCCTTCGAAGCGGTGAAAGTGGTGTTGGAAGAGGCAGCAGCGGCGCAGGCGATGGCGTTGGAGAAGGGAATGATTGTGCTTTCCACGGCGGTGGCCGGCGGGCCGTTCATCGGATTGCTCGGAACAGTTTGGGGCGTCATGTCAACCTTCGCGGGCATTGCCGAAAGCCAGGCTGCCACGCTGACGGCGATGGCCCCCGGCGTCGCCGCCGCACTCGTTGCAACCGTGACCGGCCTGCTCGTGGCCATTCCCGCGATGTTCGCCTACAACTTCATGGTGACGACGATCCGGCAGATCACGCAGGAACTGGACGGCTTTGCCACGCGCTATGCCAACCAGATTGAGCACACCTACGTGGATAATCGCGACATCGAGGACAAAATCGCCTGGGCGCTGACGCGCGTTGAAATGGGCGAAAATACCCCGGCCATCTGACGCATGAAAAAGTGTTCTCGATCGGTGCATCATTCGCTGACGGAGTTGAACATCACTCCGCTGCTGGATCTTGGGTTCGTGCTGCTGGTCATCTTCATCATCACGACCATCCCGCCGGTGAAAGACCTGGCCCTGAAGCTTCCGACGGCGGCGAAACGCCTGAAGGAACCGCCGCGCAAGGCCAACTACATTTCAGTCCAGGCTGACGGCAAATTGTATCTGAACAAACAGGAACTGACCTCGGCGGATGAAATGCTCCAGACGCTCATCGGCCTGCGCGAGGCCGACCCAGACCTGAACATCATCGTCCGCGGCGACGGCAAGACGAAATACAAACAAATCCGTGCCGTGCTGGATGTCTGCCAGCAGGCCAATGTGCCGAAGGTGGATCTGGCGACCGAATCATTGACCAAATAACATGCTGCCACACACACAGGCCCGCAAGAAGCGCAACTCGTCCAAGGTGAACCTGCTCATCTCGTTCACATTTCACGCGGTCCTGGTGCTGACGCTGCTGTATTTCGCCGCGCGGCAGGGCTTGTTGGGCAAACAATTGAAGAAGATTTCCATCAACATGGTGAAGGAAAAGCCGCCGGAGAAGCCGAAGGAGCTGGAAAAGCCGAAAGTTGAGCCGCCAAAAGTCGTCGAGACACCGAAACCGGCTGAAGTGCCAAAGCCGGTTGAAACGGCCAAGACTCCGCCAACCGTCGCGCCGCCGGTCGTTGCGCCGCCTGCTGTCGATTTGCCGTCATTTGAATTTGAAGGCGGCAAAGCCGTCGTCAGCAGCTCCGATCCGGTGGAGATTTACAAGAACGCGGTCGAATACGCCTTCCGCTCGAAATGGAACCGGCCGGAGAACATGGCCGACGACAGTTATGTCGCCGAGGTGGGAATCTCCGTGGACCGCACCGGACAGGTTGGCGATCCGGTCTGGCAGAAAGGCTCCGGAAATTCGCAATGGGATGACTCGGTGCGCGCGGCCCTAGCCGCCGTGACGAGCATGAACCGCCCGCCACCCACGAATTTTCCGCCGCGTATCACCATTCGATTCGATGTCCAGGCGGAAACCGAACCCGTGCTGCAATGAGCCTGAAGAAAACATCCCGTTCCCAGCACAGCTCGTTGAACGAGCTGAACATCACGCCGTTGCTCGACCTCGTGTTCGTGCTGCTGGTCATTTTCATCATCACCACGCCCCAGATGATGAACAATCTGGAGATGAACCTGCCTTCCCCCAAACCCCCGCCGCCGCAGAAGGACAAACCCAAGATCAACCGCATCGTCGTGGATGAGAAGGGGCAGACTTTTTTGAATGACCAAGCCGTCACCGTCGCGCAGCTCAAGTCGGACTTGCAGCAGCTCAAGTCAGACAATCCCGATCTGAGCGTCGTGGTCAAGGGCGCGGACAACGTGGATTACCAGAACATGATCAACGTGCTGGATGTGCTCCAGCAGTTGGACATCACCAAGGTCGGTCTGGCCACGGCTGGTGCAAATTAAAAGAGTTCTAAAATATGCAATAAACGAAAACGACTATGAAAAACACTTCGACTGCTTCAACCCTTGCGCCTGACGAAGCTGCAACACTCGCTTCCGCAAAAAATATTTACGAACAATTTGTTCCGGCCCTGCTGGCCTCCTACGCAGCGGTTGGCGGCCTGAACAACCGGGACGCGCATAATATGCCATCCACGCGTGCGGTTGGGCAGATTTGCGAAGACCTGCTGCAACTGCTTTTCCCCGGTTTCCATGATGACGACGCAGTGCATCATGGCACGTTGGCGGAGCTTACTGGCAAACGGCTTTCCAAGGTCGCGTTGCGCCTTGAAGACCAGGTGCGCAAAAGCGTCCGTATAGGCGATCCCCAAAAACCAACGGGCCGCACGCCGCCGATTCTCCGGCATTTTTGCGACTCGTTGTCCGAGGTGCGTGAGATGTTGCGCGCTGACATCGAAGCTGCTTACGAAGGCGATCCAGCCGCGCTTTATAGCGAGGAAATCATTTTGTCGTATCCGTTTATCGAGGCCATCGCCATCCAGCGGCTCGCGCACATTTTATATCGCGCCGGAGCCCCGATCATTCCGCGCATGATGACGGAATGGGCGCATAGTCGCACGGGCATTGATATCCATCCCGGCGCCAGGATTGGTTCGCACTTCTTTATTGATCACGGCACTGGCGTGGTCATCGGTGAAACGTGCAAAATAGGCAGACATGTGAAGCTCTATCATGGCGTGACGCTTGGCGCCCGGAGTTTTGCCAAGGACGAGGCCGGCCACATCGTCAAGGGCGGCAAGCGCCATCCGGACGTGGAGGATAATGTGACGGTTTATCCGAACTCAACCATCCTTGGTGGCGAAACGGTCATCGGCGCCAACTCCACCATCGGGTCGAATGTGTTTCTGATGCATAGTGTGCCACCGGATTCACTGGTGGTTTATGAGGAGAAGCAGTTGGTCATCCGCGACAAGTCCACGCGGAAGGCAGAGGCCGGGCACGATTGGATAATTTGAAAGTATCTGCATTGACAAGTAATCCGTTGCATTTAGGATTTGAATCAAAGCAGGCGACAACGCCACTCCGAAACCCGATCGAAATCTCACGGTGCCCACCGGTCAACTGGAAGCTCCATGAAACTAAAAAAGTATTCATGTCAAATTGTGTCCAGTTTCCGGCGCGACCGGATGGTTTAGTTGTTACTTCGGCGTATTCACGCGCGAAGTCACTCCCCTTTCCCGGCACACAATCCGCGTTGAATTTTTCCATCCACCAAAAACCAAATTAAATTATGAGCAAAGAAAACGAAATACACTTGAGCTTGAGCGCCGCTGCTGCGCGCAACCTTGCCACCGCCACAGTCACCGTCCCGCAATTCGCGGAAATCACCCCGCGCTGGCTTCACAAATTGCTGCCGTGGGTGGATGTGGATGGCGGCGTTTATCGCGTCAACCGCGTCGCCAAGGCCACAAAGGGCAAGCCCGCGAATGAATTCGGCGAGGTCAAAGTGGATTTGCTCACCGTGGATGGCGGCGAACCGAAACTGCCGACGACCTTCGTGGATTACGAGCCAGACCCGCGTGAGTATCACTTGAGCACCATCCAGACTGTGCTTCGCACGCATACGCGCGTGACCGATCTTTACAGCAACAAGATTGACCAGCTTCGCGAGCAGATTCGCCTCACCGTCGAGGCCGTGAAGGAAAAAGAGGAATGGGAACTCATCAACAATCCCGACTTCGGCCTTCTCAAGGAAATCGAGCCCTCGCAAACCATCAAAACGCGCAAAGGTTCACCGACGCCGGACGACCTCGATGAACTTCTCGGCCTCGTATGGAAGAAGCCCGCGTTTTTCCTTGCCCATCCGAAGGCGATTGTCGCCTTTGGCCGCGAAGCCACGCGTCGGGGTGTGCCGCCGCCGACAGTTCATCTGTTTGGAACGCCATTCATCACTTGGCGCGGTGTGCCATTGATTCCGAGCAACAAACTTGACGTGAAAAATAATTCCACGAGCGTTCTGCTCTTGCGCGTCGGAGAGGCTGAACAAGGCGTCGTCGGACTGCAAAAAACGGGTATCACTGGCGAAGTGGAACCCGGCCTGTCCGTCCGCTACATGGGCACCAATGAAAACTCCATCGCTTCGCATCTCGTCACGCGCTACTTCTCGGCCAGCGTGCTGACCACCGATGCCATCGCCCGCTTGGATAATGTCGTTGTAAACAATTACTATGACTACAGTGCCAAACAGTGAACCGGCAACTGCCCCAGCCGAACCGGCGGCGGGCGAAGCGGCGCACAGCGACTTGGTGACCAAGCTCGTGGCCGAGGCGTTTTCGGGATTCAGTCGTGGCGCACGGCCAACCGCGACACCCGTCATGCCATCGGAAATTCCCGATGTTGCCAAGCCACCAGGTGTTTCCGCTGCGGATGCCAGCTCCGCCGTGCCGCCAGTGCATCCAAGCACCCAGCCGGCAGCGCCGAAATTATCCGAACATGCGACCGCGCCGGAAAAAACGCCGACGGGCGCACACGCGCCGGATTCCGGTGACAGTTACGCATTCGGTGAACCGCGCTGCAACCGCGCTTACGGTCCGCAACGCAAGCAGCCCGACACGAAAACGGCGAACAACAATTCGCTGCTCGGTTTGCCCGGCACAGAATCCTCCGCTGCGCCGGAATATTATTTTTTGCGCGGCGGCAATGCCTCCGGCAAGTCGCCGCTCGCCTGCCAGTCGTATCCGAAAACCACCGCGCCGATCCCAAAGTTCGACATCGAAGGTGTGCGCCGCGATTTTCCCGCGTTGCACCAGTTGGTCAACGGCAAGCCGCTCATCTGGCTCGACAACGCCGCCACTACGCACAAGCCGCAGGCGGTGATTGATGCAACCTCGCAATTTTACAGCCGCGACAATTCCAACATTCATCGCGCGGCGCACACGCTCGCGTCGCGTTCGACGGAATTATTCGAGGCCGGTCGCGAGAAAGTCCGAAAATTTCTCGGTGCAGCGGATGCGAAGGAAATTGTTTTTGTCCGTGGCACCACCGAGGCCATCAACATGGTCGCACAAAGTTACGGACGTAAAAACATCGGCGCGGGCGATGAAATCATCGTCAGCGAACTGGAACATCACGCCAATATTGTGCCGTGGCAATTGCTTGCGAAACAAACCGGGGCTGTCGTCCGTGTCATTCCAATCAATGATCGCGGCGAATTGATCTTGGACGAATACGTCAAGCTGCTTGGCGACAAGACGAAGTTTGTTTCCGTGGCGCACGTTTCCAATTCACTTGGCACCATCAATCCCGTCGAGCAGATCATTGCGCTCGCCCACGCGCGCGGTGTTCCCGTTTTGGTGGACGGCGCGCAATCCACGCCGCATCTACCTGTGAACGTCACAGCGCTTGACGCCGACTTCTACGCTTTCTCCGGCCACAAGATTTTTGCCCCGACTGGCATCGGCGCGCTCTACGGCAAAGCGCCGCTGCTCGAAGCCATGCCGCCGTGGCAGGGCGGCGGGCACATGATCAAGGATGTGCGCTTTGAAAAGACAAGTTATCAGCACGCACCGGAAAAATTCGAGGCGGGCACGCCGGACATCGCCGGCGTCGTCGGACTCGGCGCGGCGATTGATTATTTGTTCAAGGTCGGCATTCCCGGAATCGCCGCCTACGAACACGCGCTGCTGGAATACGCGACGCAAGCGCTGGCGACAATTCCCGGCCTGCGGCCCATCGGCACGGCGGCAACCAAGGCGAGCGTGCTGGCATTCGTGATTCCCGGCGTGCCAAACGAAAGCATCGCACGGCATCTGGACAAAAACGGCATCGCCGTCCGCGCCGGGCATCATTGTGCGCAGCCGGCCATCCGCCATTTCGGACTGGAGAGCAGCGTCCGCCCGTCACTTGCATTCTATAACACCCGCGAAGAGGTGGACGCGCTGGTGCTGGCATTGCGTTCGCTGAAGCGGAGTTGATGTGATAGATTGGCCGCCATGAAATCAATCACGCCTGCCGAACTGCAAAATCTTCTCACGACGCAACCGTCGCTGCCAATTATTGATGTGCGGACGCCGGTGGAATTCGCGGAAGTCCATGTTCCGCAGGCGCGCAGCGTTCCGCTGGACGAGTTGAAGCCGGGTTCGCTGCAACTTCCGAAGGACCAGCCGGTTTACTTGCTGTGTCGCAGCGGCCAGCGCGCCACGAAGGCGGCGGACAAATTTGCAAAGGAAGGTTTCTCGCAACCGGTCGTCGTCGAAGGCGGCACGCTTGCATGGATTGAAGCTAATCTTCCAGTGACGCGCGGGACCGCGAAAGCCATCAGCCTCGAACGGCAGGTGCGCATAGCCGCCGGCGCGATTGTTTTAACCGGCGTGTTGCTCGCACATTTTGTGAATTTCAACTTTATCTGGCTGTCAGGTTTTGTTGGTGCGGGTTTGATCTTCGCCGGCATCACAGACTTTTGTGGCATGGGCTTGCTCATCGCCAGACTGCCGTGGAACAAACGCAAATCTCTTGATTGAGATGGGTCGTTGCCGGCTTAAGCGGGTAACATGCATGTACTCCGCTGCCGTCTGCCACCACCAGCGCCGGCTTGTATGTAAATGGCGGTGTTTTAATTTAGGACCGATGGAGAAAGTGAGGGCGGCTCTTTCAGCTTTTATGTGTCTTGTAGCAGCCGAGGTGCACTTGTCGCGCCGGAACTTTATGAAGGCGGACCTGCCGCGCCGAAATCAGATGAAGGCGGGTGATTGAACTTCTCTCGCTTTTCGCTCTCCATTCGATGTTCGGTGTTCAATCCCCACCGGTTCGATGCATCGCGAGTTCTCCGTCTTGCGCACCGTGAACATGAAAATTTGGATTCGCTCGCTCGGTCGGCAAAAAGCTAGTTCGGCCGCCTCAAACCCATTTTTTTGATTCGCGCTTTCAATGTTGTAACTTTGACTCCGAGCAGTTCCGCCGCGCCGTTCTCGCCCTTGATTCTCCAATGCGCCTTTTCAAGAACAGTTATTAAGTTCTTACGTTCTCGGCGTTGTAGTTCGGCTTCAGTGAGGAATTCCGGCTCGGCATCGCTCTTTGCGTTCGCGGCATGTCGTGAGAGAACAACCGCGGATTCGGTCACCGGCAAATCGAAATCCAGCGCGCCGCCGCGCGAAATGATGATGGCGCGTTCGATGACGTTGCGCAGTTCACGGATGTTGCCGGGCCAATGATAATTTTCCAGCTTGGCAATCGCCGCGTGCGTCAGGCGCGGCTTGGGGCAGCCCAATTCTCGGACGGACGTTTCAATGAAATGTTTCGCCAGCAGCGGGACATCTTCCATTCGCTCACGCAACGGCGGCACTTGAATCGGAAAAACGTTGAGCCGGTAGAAAAGATCTTCGCGAAAACGGCCCGCTTCTATTTGCCGCTGCAAGTTGCGATTGGTCGCGGCGATCACTCGTACGTCGGCACGGCGCGTGCGGTCTTCACCGACGCGCTCGTAGGATTTTTCCTGCAATACGCGGAGTAATTTGCTCTGCAAGTCCAACGGCACTTCACCGATTTCGTCGAGAAAAATGGTTCCACCTTCGGCTGCTTCGAAACGGCCGGCGCGGTCTTTGACGGCTCCGGTGAAGGCGCCGCGCGTGTGGCCGAAAAATTCGCTTTCAAACAAATCTTTGGGAATCGATGCGCAATTGACGCGCACCAGCGGCTTGTCTTTGCGTCGGCTGCGCTGGTGAATTTCGCGCGCGACCAGTTCCTTGCCGGTGCCGCTTTCGCCCAAAATCAACACCGACGCTTCGGTGGGCGCGACGAGGTCAATCTGGCTGACGATGTGGCGTAAAGCCTGGCTCTGGCCCACCAGTTCGCCGAAGGCTTTGGCTTGCACCACTTCTTCCTCAAGATATGCGTTCTGCATTTCAAGTTGTGCCTTGAGACGATGAATTTCCTCGAATGCCCGCGCGTTGGCGATGGCCGCGCCGAAGTGATCGGAGAAAATCTGCTGCCAGACGTGCCTGTCTTTCGTGAGATGGGCGCGGGAAAAAATGGCGACCACACCAAGGATTTCGCCCCGAAATGAAATGGCCGTTGCTGCGCATCTCCGGATTTTTTCCGCCTGCAAGAATTCGAGCCGGGAAAATTCAGCGCGAACCTCATCTGCATTCTCTAGTGCGGCCAGTCGCCCCTCCGTGGCAACCCTTCCGATAAAGCCGACGCCCAAGGGGATTCTTTCGTTAGTATTGAAGAAGCGCGAGAACTCTTCCGCGTCGGCAGCGACGTGGCTTTCGCCGGCGGCCACAAGATGCAGGCAGCGCGTTTGATCGGGACATTGCGATCTTTGTGGACAATGCGAACAAATGTCGCCTTTTTGAATCAACCAGATTTCTGATCGCGCAATCTCCGGATTCGGCGCGCTGACGGATTTTTCCAATAACCCTTCGAGAGACCGCTCTTGGGCAATGTCTAGCAACAATCTCGTCGCGAAGTCGAAATCGAATCTGGTGTCGTAGCGCTTGTCGCTGGCAACTTCCACAGCGGACTCAATACTTCACCGGGGACAAAATTTCAACCCAAACCGGGGCAAAATTTTGGCGCGACAAAATATTGCCCCTCATTGGAAATCGCCTGAAAGATTGTAAGACATTGTATTTCAGTATGTTGCAATTTGAAACCAACCTTGGCACGGCGGTTGATATAACAGCAGCAGAACGACGAAAAAGTTAAAATGAATACCAAGCAAGCCAAAGAAATCAATGAGCCGGAGTTTGAGGCGGAAGTTTTGCGCAGCGCGCGGCCGGTGGTGGTCGGCTTCCTGACCGATTGGAGCAAGCCGTGCCTGCTCGTCGAACCGGTTTTGGATGAAGTCGCTGCCGCCTGCAACGGCAACGCAAAAATTTTCAAGGTGAACATGGACGATAATCCCGATCTGGGAACCATCTACGGAGTTCAATCCATTCCCATGCTGATTATTTTCCTCAACGGCATGGTTCGCGCAAAAATTGTCGGCATGGTCAGTTCCAAAGCGATTCTCGCCAAATTGAATTCGCTCACGCCCGAAAACACTCCCATGAAAGAACCCGAAAGACCGCAGTAAAACAACCACGCACTGGAACGGAAATGAAAACAAAACTTCAATCAAAACCGGGAGACAAAGCCCGACGATTGATCCCAGTGACCGCATTCAACTTCGCATCCTATCCGGTTCGGATAAACCGCGTTTTTTTAAGGTGTGTTTCCGGCACGGCAATTTCACAAACCAAGTCCCATAACCTGCGGCGGCGCGTGTTTGGGAGCGAATGCCCATGAAAAACTTCCAACAAAACTTGGCCACGATGCCGGACGATCAAATGTCAACGACATGCTTCGTCTGCCAGAAGCCGATTGTGGACAACCAATGGTTTTGCCGCGTGCCGCAACGGAATGGTGTGCCCGATTCCGAAACAAAGAGGATTCAGAGGATTCTGCTGTGCTCGCCAAGCTGCGCTTACCGATATTTCGCATTTTCAGAAATCGGTTTTTCACAAATTTAGAAATCGAAACGACAACGCACCATCAAACCAAACAAGAAAATGAACGCAAATCGAAATAATTCGCACGAAGCAATCGCCACAGAACCCTTTGACACCGGTGCCAGCCGCACGGCGGTCGAGACGCCAACCACTTTGCCGCGCCCTCATTCCAACGGCGACGAAAAACTCACGGGCTCGCCACCCAACACGGGCGCCGCGCAGAAACGCCGGCGACAAATGCTCGCCGCCGCTGCGATGCTAATCGTGGCGCTGGCCGCCGGCGTTTATTATATCTGGTTCGTCCTGCCGTATGAATCCACTGACAACGCGTTTATCGAAGGCAACGTCATACCGATGGCATCTCAAGTCCCGGGACGAGTCGCGGAATTGCTGGTAAAAGACAACCAGGCGGTCAAACAGGGCGATGTGATCCTGAAAATTGACCAGCGCGATTACGAGGCAAGTCTGGCGCAAGCTCGCGCCGATCTGGCGGCGGCAAGCAGCCGGGTGGAGCAGGCGAAGGCGCAGGTGAACGCCAGCGAAGCCAAAGTCGCGCAGGCGCAGGCGACGGTGCTTGCCGCCGACGCGGAGAATCAGCGCGCGGCGGACGATCTCAAGCGTTACCAGTCCGTGGACAGCAGCGCGGTTTCCAAGAGCGCGTTTGACGCGGCGCAATCGCAGGCGCGCGCGGCCGGAGCCAATTTGGAAGCGGCGCGCAGTCAGGCCAAAGCCGCCGAAGCGGATGTGGCTTTGAGCACGGCGGGCGTCGAAACCGCGAGTGCCGCCGTTCAACAGGCCGAAGCCAGGCTCCAGCAGGCCGAACTGAATCTTTCCTACACCCAAGTCACCGCGCCCGAAGACGGCCGGGTCACGCGCCGCATCGTGGAACAAGGCGCGTATATCCAGCCCGGCCAGGCGCTCATGGCCATTGTGCCGCGCCGGTATTGGATCATCGCCAACTTCAAGGAAACGCAACTGACGCACATGCGCGTCGGCCAGCCGGTTGAAGTGGTCGTGGATGCTTATCCTGACCACAAGCTCAAAGGTCATATCGAGAGCATCCAATCCGGTGCCGGCGCGCGCTTCAGTCTGTTCCCGCCGGAAAATGCGACGGGTAATTACATCAAGGTGGTGCAGCGGGTGCCGGTAAAAATCGTTCTGGATGACCTGCCCGGAAACGACCTCGCGCTCGGCCCCGGAATGTCTGTGGTTCCCAAAGTGCGCGTGGAATAAATCAATCGTCCTCGTCGTCGTCCTCCCCCCTCGTAATCGAGCCGGGGAAAACGAGGGCGAGAACGAAAACAAAGACAAAGTCTGATGAACCAAACTCCTAAAATCAATCCGTGGCTCATCGCGGTCGCGGTGATTGTGCCGACCTTCATCGAAGTGTTCGATACGACGGTGGTCAGCGTCGCGCTGGAAAACATTGCCGGCAATCTCGCCGCCACGGTATCTCAGGCGACGTGGGTTCAAACGGGTTATCTCATCTCGAACGCCATCGTCCTGCCTGCTAGCGCGTGGTTTTCCACCTTGTTCGGGCGCAAGCGGTTTCTCATGGTCTGCGTCGGCATCTTCACGCTGGCATCCCTGGCATGCGGCCTCGCGCCGAATCTTCCCTTCCTGATTTTCGCGTCCATTGTGCAAGGCGTTGGCGGCGGCGCATTGCAACCCATTTCACAGGCCATTTTGATGGAGAGTTTTCCGCCCGCCAAGCGGGGTGTGGCCATGGCGGCCTATGTGGTGGGCGTTGTCGTGGCCCCCGCGCTGGGACCCGTCGTGGGCGGCTGGCTCACCGACAATTATTCCTGGCGCTGGATTTTCTACATCAACATCCCTTGCGGTCTGGCCGCCCTGTGGATGATCAAGCAATTCGTCTTCGACCCGGAATACATCCGCAACGCCAAAGCGGGACGCCTTGACACCTTTGGCTTGTTCGCCCTGACCATCTGGCTGGGCACGCTCCAAACAGTCCTGAACAAGGGACAGGATGACGACTGGTTCAACTCCAATTTCATTTGCACGCTCTCGGTCATTTCCGTAGTCGCGTTGGTCGCGTTTGTCGTGAGGGAATTCAAGACCCGCGAACCGCTCGCCGACTTGAGGGTCTTTGCCGACCGGAACTTTTTGTGCTGCACCATCCTCATCTCGATCGCCTTTCTCCTCTTGTATGGCATCATGAACCTGCAACCGATCATGGCGGGAGGCCTCATGGGATACACCGCCTATATCAGCGGATTGGCGCAATTCCCACGAGGCTTCGCGACATTGGTCCTGACGCCGCTGGTGGGACTTTTGGTCGGGAAAGTGGACAACCGTTTTCTGATCGGCCTTGGAATGATATTGATAGCGGCCGCTTCCATGCTCATGGGTGACTTCAATCTCGATATTTCCAACCACGCGTTCTTCTGGCCCAATTTCATTCAAGGTTCGGGCATGGCGCTGGTGATGGTTCCGCTGATGACGATGGCCATGGCCACCATTCGCAACGAGCAAATGGGCAACGCCACCGGGCTGTTCGCATTGGCGCGCAACTTGGCGGGCAGCATTGGCATCGCTGTGGCGATGGCGATGGTCTCGCGCGGCGCGCTGCGCCATCAAGCCTATCTGACCGCTCATCTGACGCCGTATGATTTGTCTTATCAGAACACGGTGCAAATGGGACAAGCCGCGCTGACACCGGTGATGGGCGCGGCGCAAGCGACTCCCGGCACCTTGGGAGTGATTTACAAATCAGTGCTGCTGCAATCCAACATGCAAGCCTTCGCGGATGAATTCCGCTGGCTGGCGCTGGTTTGCTTTTTGTCCGTCCCGCTGGTGCTTCTTCTCAAAAAGGCACAAGGCAGGAAAGACGTGATGATGCATTAACGGAACAAAAAACATTTATGAAAACATCAACCTCATATCCGAAATTCACCGAAAAGTATGCGAGCGCGCCTGTCATTCATGTTCCCCAGTTGCCGCGCGACTTTGAACAAATCCGCCAACACGCCCAGGAAATCTACCGCGCTCGCGGCGGCGTCACGGGGATGACGTTGAATGACTGGCTCAAGGCCGAGCAGGAACTCAAACAGGCTCTCGGAAAATAAACCGATGATACCAACAACCACGAAAAATATTATGACAAGGACCAATCTTGATCTAACCCTGGACATTTGCGCCGAAGACGGATCGCGCACGCGGTTCTACCAAAATGACGAAGCGCGTGTCAGAACAACGTTGCGGCAACTGGCATCGCCCCGGTTGTTCACCCAGCCTTTGATCACGCTGGCTTCGGAACACAGCGTCAGCGCCATTCCCAGCCGGACCATTGACATGATTCTGGCTCACACGGAATCGCCACCGCCATTGCCTCTGCCTCCCGACTGGCTGGACATTGTTGAAGTCAGCGGCGAGGCGTTCCTTGAAGATGCCGACACCGAAGAATTGCCGGAGGCAAAAGACAAAACAACGTTGCTCGCGGAAATCAACACACTAGGCGACTGGATGATTCGCCTGAAGCTCGAAACCACAAATCGGGCAACGATTCAGGAACGACGCCAGTTTTTAGCTCATTTTTTTGACTTGCCGGGCATTCCATTTCGCCTGGAGGCGGGCGGGATCGGTTTTATCAATCCCGCGAAAATCAGCCGTGTAACCGTGAGTCCGCCTTTCAAGGGGATCCTCGAGGCGGCGCTACCGGCGGATTTATTGCAGTGCGTTCGCTCGTAAGAAAACAAACAACAGCCCGAAAAATATGAAAATTAACCATCTCTTGCTTCTAACAACGCTGACCATCTGGGCCGGCGGCTGCGCCGTCGGTCCCAATTATCAGAAACCGGCCGTATCCGCGCCGGCGCGCTGGGGCGAACCTTTGAACGGCGGCGAAACCGGCGGCCCCGCCGCCGTCGCCGACTGGTGGAAAAATTTCCGCGATCCCGAACTGGATTCGCTGATTTCGCGCGCAGCTCAATCCAACCTCGATTTGAAAATCGCCCAGGCGCGCGTGCGCGAGGCGCGCGCTGAATACGGCATCGCCGTCGGAAATTTGTTGCCGACAGTGGACGCTTCGGGTTCCTACGCGCGCCAGCGGGAAAGCCAGAACCAGCCGCTGGCTGGTCCCGGCGACCATCTGCCGCCGGGCATACCGTTTGAAAACAACTTCTATCAATCCGGTTTCGACGCCTCGTGGGAGATTGATGTTTTCGGCGGCAAACGCCGTGCCATGGAATCAGCCAAGGCTCAAGTCGCCGCCGCTGAATTCGGGCAGCGCGATGTCCTCGTCACATTGCTCGGCGAAGTCGCGCGCAATTACGTGGAAGCGCGTGGTTATCAGCGGCGATTGGAGATTGCCCGCGACAACATTCGCGCGCAGGAACAATCGCTGGCAATTGTTCAAAACCGTTTTACCAACGGCCTGACCAGCGAGCTCGACGTGCAACAAGCCAGTACCGTTCTCGCCACCACGCGCGCGAGCGTGCCCACGCTGGAAACGGCGCTCCAGGCTTCCATTCATCGGCTCGGTGTTCTGCTGGGCCAGCCGCCCGAAGCATTGCAAACCGAATTGTCCTCCGTCGCGCCCATTCCTGCCGCGCCACCAACTGTGCCTGTTGGCCTGCCCTCGGAATTGCTTTTGCGCCGGCCCGACGTGGCGATGGCGGAACGCCAGTTGGCCGCCGCAACCGCCAACATCGGCGTGGCCAAGGCGGATTTATTCCCGAAATTTTATCTCACCGGTGTCGCCGGATTTGAAAGCGTGAGCGCCAGCGACTGGTTTGATGGTGGCAGCCGGTTCTGGTCGGCTGGCCCCACCGTGCAGTGGAACATTTTCGACGCCGGTCGCATCCGCGCCAATATCAAAATTCAAAACGCCCGTCAGGAACAGGCCCTGGCGAAGTATGAACAAACCGCGTTGAGCGCTTTTGAAGACGTGGAAAATGCACTGGTGGCCTACGCCAAGGGACAGGTGCGCCGCCGTTCGCTGGAGGACGCGGTCATGTCCAGCCAGGAATCCTTGCGACTGGCAAATCAACTCTACGCCAACGGCCTGTCCAATTTCATCAACGTGCTGGACGCCGAGCGCTCGCTCTATCAGGTGCAAGATCAACTCGTCCAAAGTGACCGGACGGTTTCGACCGATCTCATTTCGCTCTACAAATCGCTCGGCGGCGGATGGGAAACCGGAGCCGACGCCCAAGCCACCGCCCAAGCGGCTCCGCAAAACGATTTATCCAGGAAGTGATTGCGAAACCTCATTCGAGAGGAAAGAACACCATGAAACCACTACGCCAGACAATCAAGACTACCAGCACTCACGTTATGGGAAGGAGGAAAAAGTGAATGCCTTGTTTGCCCTGTATGTGACTGAATTGTTTGTCATTGCCGCCATGTGGCACAACAAGTCGGCGCGATCTGGAATGGAACACGAAAGTGAAAGACCGGACTCGGCGGTCTTGTTCTCCCGTCGAAGCCCAAATCTCCGAAAGCAGGCTCTGTCTGTGCAAGTGCAAATGACCGTAAAACAGCCTCAGAGCAAACAACAAATGGAAGAATCCACAATATGAAAACACGAAAACAAAAACACATCGGGCAGTTTCAAATTGCGCCAACCATCCACACCCCCAAACTCCCGCCTACCACGGAGCAAATCCGGCGTCGCGCCGAAGAAATCTATCTGGCGCGGGGTGGCGCGGCGGGTCGCGAGATGGATGACTGGCTCCAAGCTGAACGGGAACTTCAGGCCGGCAAAAATCTATTTTCCACCGATTGAAGCCATGTCTTATTCCATCATTTCAACTGACAATTGCGTGTTCCTCATCTGCGAGGGCATTTCTTCCCTGGATGAAATGACGGCGGCTTGGAGGGAAGTTCGAGACGAACTGGCCGAAAAGAGCCTGAACCGGGTTTTGGTGGATGTCACAGCCCTGCGAACCAGTCCCACAACGGCAGAGCTTTTCGATTTGGCGAAACTTTTTTGGCAGGACTTTCCTGCATCCGGGCGGATTGCCTTTGTGATTCGGTGGGATCAATCGAGGTTCGCCAAATTGATTGAAATGCTGGTTCGGGCTCTCGGTATGTGGCTGACAGTTTTCGTAAGTGAGGAGCAAGCCGAGGCTTGGGTTTTGGAGGGAACTCGGGACGAACAAATAGTCGAAGCCTTTGCACAATGAAAACAACAGAACAAAACAAATCCAATCATCTGAATTGGGGGACGTTCGTCCTCTGGAGTTTTGTGGTCGTCTGTTTCGCGGCGCTTTTCGTCGCCGGTTACATCATTTGGACCAAATGCAACGGCAGATGAATTGCTCCTGTAAAGTCAATCTGCTCCTTGCTCCTCGCTCTGCGCCCCCCGCTTTTTATCCGCGTTCATTCGCATTAAAATTGCTTTGATGCGCCTCGTTTTGCTTCATAATAAAACTTCACATATTTCGCTTGCATTGACATCCAGCTTATGTATAATGCGCCCGTTCTTTGATATAAGCCGATGGGGTTATCTCCGTTTGCTCCTGTAAAATTGTTTCATGGTTGCGAGTCCGTGTCTATCCGTGGTTAGCGATTAGCGTTTATGAGCGCTAAATTAGCGGTTTAAAAATTGAAATTATGTACCTTGTTGTTCCCTCAATCGGGGTCAACCCCTCATGAAAATTCCAGTTTTCGGTGTAATTAGGTGTCATTTGGTGTACCCTGGTGTACTTTGGTGTCATTCGGTACAGCGATCGGCCTGTCGGAGACGACGTAAGGAGTCTTGGCATTGCTGCGCCGAAATCAGATGAAGGCGGGTGGTTAACGACTAGCGTTTCTTGGCGTGGATTAGCGGTTAAAGAAATTTGACCACCAGAAAAAATGCCCTCCCACGGTCAAGAAACGGTCAAGTTTTGAGTGCTATATCAACCACTTACGTCAATTCACCCTTTTTGCCTGATAAACACTGGCACAGTATTTTGCATGCGTTATTTTGCGGCTAATAATTCCGCTCGATTAGCATTGATTATCTTTATTTAGCGGTTAAGAATCCGTGCCCATTTGCGGTTGTTAAGTTTTTGCGTTCTTTGTGATCTTTTGTGGCTAAAAAGTACGTGGTCAGTAGTCCTGTTGTCCCATGTCTCTTTCTTGTCCATCCGCCTGCCGCGACGAAATCAGATGTAGACGGGTGGTTAAAACAAGTCCTTTGCGCCCTTGGTGTCTTGGCATTCAGTCCGGTTGAAAATATTTCTGTTAATTCGTGAAATTCGTGTCTCGCATCCCTGTTAGCCCGTATGACGCTTGCTATCGTTCAAGCCGGCGCATTCAAATAAAGAGATTTGATTGTTTGACCTTCACACATCAACTGCCTATACTAACACTCCTTTTTACATGAAAATTGTCGTTTGTGATCCTATTTCGCCGAAAGGCATCGCGCTGCTCCAACAGCGGCCCGAATTTCAAGTCGTCGTGCTGCCCAAACGGCTGCCCGAAGCGGAACTGCTGCCGATTGTCGCGGATGCCATCGCGCTGGTCGTCCGTTCTGAAACCAAAGTCACCAAAAACGTTATCGAGGCCGCGAAGCAATTGCGCGTCGTAGGCCGCGCCGGTGTCGGCGTGGATAACGTGGATATCGAGGCCGCCACGCAACACGGCACGGTGGTGATGAACACGCCCGGCGGCAACACGGTCACCACGGCGGAATTGACTTTCGCTATGCTGCTCTCGCTCGCGCGCAAGGTGCCCCAGGCGCACGCTACCATGATCGCCGGCAAATGGGACCGGAAACTGTTCCAAGGCGTGGAACTGGCAGGGAAAACCCTCGGCGTTCTCGGCATGGGCCGCATCGGTACCGAAGTCGCCAAACGCGCGATTGCCTTCGGTATGCGCGTCATCGCCTACGATCCATATCTGACGGAAGACCGCGCAAAGGCCATCGGCGCGGAATTTGCCTCGAGTCTGGATCAGGTTTATCTCGCGGCGGATTTCATCACCGTTCATATGCCGGTCACGCCGGAAACGAAAAACATGCTCAACGCCGCCGCATTCGCCAAGATGAAGCCCGGCGTGAAAATTGTGAATTGCGCCCGCGGCGAAATCGTTGCCGAGGCCGACTTGATTGCCGCGCTCGAATCCGGCAAGGTGGGCGGCGCTGCGCTGGATGTGTTCGCTGTCGAGCCGTTGCCCGCCGACCATCCGTATCGCAAGCAGGCAAATTTGATTTTGACACCGCACCTCGGTGCGAGCACCAATGAGGCGCAGGAAAAATGCGGTATCGAGGTCGCCGAGGTCATCGCAGGCTATCTGCTTACCGGCGAGGTTCGCAACGCGGTCAACCTGCCATATCTCGACGCGAAGACCTACGAACTGGTGAAGCCCTACCTGCCTCTGGGTGAGGCGCTGGGCAAATTGTTGGCGCAACTTTCGCCTCCGGGCGCCGACCGGATTTACATCACCTACGGTGGCAATGCGCGCCAACTCCCCAACATTGACCCGGTCACGCGCGCTGTGCTGCGCGGGTTTCTGGCAAGCAGCAACCTCAAGGACGTGAATAACGTGAATGTCCGCTCGGTCGCCGCGAGCATCGGCATCACCGTCGAGGAAAAGAAATCGGACGAGCCGGTCACGTTCAACGAGTGGGTTCACGTGCAGGTTTTTGGCGGTGACAAGAAATTGATTTCAGCCGGCGGGACATTTTTCGGCTCGCCGAACAATCCGCGCATCGTCCGGCTGTTCAGCACCCCGGTGGAGATTCCGGTCAGCGGCACACTGCTGCTGTTGAACAACAAGGACCGGCCCGGCATCGTCGGCTATCTCGGCACGCTGCTCGCCAAACACAAGGTCAACATCGCCAACATGAGCCTCGCTCGCGACACCGTGGGCGGTTTGGCGTTGACCGTGTTGAACCTTGACAGCGCGCCGCCGCAGGCCGTTTTGGATGAGCTTCAGAAGGATGCGGACATCAGCAATGTAAAAGTGGTAAAGTTGTGAACGAATTGAACCCAAACGAGTCAAAGCAAAACTATAAAATGAAAACTAAAGCAAAAATTATTTTTTCCGCCGGGCTGGCCGCGGTTCTGATTGCCCTGCCGTGTGCGCACGCCGCCACCAGCGGAGATGCTGCCACGACTGCGCCTGCGGACGCCACCGCCACTAACAGCAAGCCCGCCGATGTGCTGGCATCGCTGTTCGGTGACCCGGTGATCGTCAAAGGTAAGGGGTTTGAAATCAAACAAAGCCAGTTGGACGGAGTGTTGGATAGCGTCAAGGCTAGGGCCGCTGCCGCAGGGCAGACCGTGCCGACGGAGGAGCTTACAAAAACCGTTTTAGACGGCCTGATTGGGAACCAGATTCTGTTTCAGATGGCGACCGATGCGGACAAGGCCGATGGCAAGAAGGAGGCCGACCGGTACTTTGCCCAGACAATCAAGCAGTTCGGGTCGCAGGCGGCGATTGAAGAACAACTGAAGGCTGCCGGCAAAACATTCGATGGCTGGCGCTCCGAGATGACCCAGCAAACAACGGCACAGGCGGTGATGATCCGTGTTTTGAACGCCGCGCCCGCAGATGCCGAAGTTAAAAAATATTACGAGGACAATCCGAAGGCTTCAGAGATGCCGGAGCAGGTTCATGTCCGCCATATTTTGCTGCTGACAATGGACGGCACAACTCATACACCGCTGCCCGACGATCAGGTCAAGGCCAAGAAGAAACAGATTGACGACATCCTCAAGCAGGCCCGTGCCGGCGCGGATTTTGCCAAGCTCGCCAGGGATAACTCCGAGGACCCCGGGTCCAAGGACAACGGCGGGGAACTGCCTCCGTTCGCCCGCGCCAGCGACGACCCGGCTCACGCCATGGTGCCGGAGTTTGAAGCGGCGGCATTCTCGCTCACCAATAATCAGATCAGCGACGTGATCACCACGCAATATGGCTATCATATCATCCAGTTGCTGGACAAAACGCCGGCCCGCAAGCTGGTGCTCACCGACACACTGCCGTCGAGCGACGCGACCCTGGCCGACGAAATTAAGAATTTTCTGACGGAACAAAAACTCAGGGAAGTTGCCCCGGCGTATATTGAAAAATTGAGCCATTCTACCGACGTGCAAATTCTCGATCCCGCAATGAAAGCCATGGTTTTAGCGCAAACCAACTCGATGGCAGCGCCGTTGGCACAATGAAGCCCTAGTAGGAACTCAAATGTGTAAAAATACGATTGATTATCATCCAGATTGCCTCCATTTTTGGACGGTCTTAAAGTAAATTGAATATGAAAATGAGAAACAAAATTGTCTTTTTAACGACTTTGATCGCTGGTTTATCCGCGTTTCAGGCCGCTCAGGCGGCTGATACCAATGCGGCTGTGACCGCGACTATCAGCAATCCCGTGATTGCCCGGGGAACCGGACTTGAAATCACACGCGGCGATCTCGACGACTCAATGGCTGGAATCAGGAGTGCCTACCAGAAACAGGGACAATCCTTGTCCCCGGATCAGGCCATCAATATCGAAAAACGAATGCTGAACCAGCTTATCGTGACAAAACTCCTGCTGGCCAAGGCGACGGATGCGGACAGGACCGCTGGCAAAAAGGTGGCGGACTTGCAAATCACCGCTGCGATTGAAAACGCCGGTTCGGAGGATGCCTTCGTTCAGCAGTTAAAGGCCAATGCGCTGACAGAATCTGATGTGCGCACCAAAATCACACAGCAAGCCACCGCCCAGGCCGTGGTTCAGCGCGAACTGAACGTCACCGTGACGGATGACGAGGTAAAAAATTACTACGACGCTCACACGTTTGATTACGAACAACCCGAAATGGTGCGCATTGCACACATTCTGATTTATACGATTGACCCGGTCACGCGTGCGGCCCTGCCCGACGATCAGCAACTGGCCCGGCGCAGGCTGGTTGATGATTTGGTCAAACGCATCCAGGCTGGCGCGGATTTCCAGACGTTGGCGAAGCAGGTTTCCCAGGACGCCGGCTCCAAGGACAATGGCGGCGTTCTGCTTCCTTTCCCGCGCGGGCAGATGCTGCGGGAGATCGAAGACACCGCCTTCTCACTCACCAACAACCAGGTCAGCGATGTCATCACGACCGCCAGCGGCTATCAGATCGTCAAGCTGTTGGAAAAAATTCCGGCCAAGAAGACGGGTTACCTCGCGGCCATCGCACAGATCCGGCAGGGACTTGCCCAGCAAAAAACCGCTCAACTCGCGGCGGCTTACTTGGACGGTCTGGAGAAGGCCTCGGCGGTGGAAATTCTCGACCCCAATTTGAAATCGGTCGCCGGAACCGCAGGCAATGGTATGGTCACGCCGCCCGTTGCTGCAGCCAAGCCCTGAACGTGGGTTCGTTGTTTGTTTTGGCCTGCCGGGGCCGTGCGGAACTAATATCGCGGAGCAGGCTTGTCAAATCGGCTCCTCGCGGCCATCTTGAGTCGTTATGAATACGAAAATAGGCATCGCTATTCTCGCCGTGGCCTGCGTCGGGTTTGCTGTCGCACTCTTGGTGGTCAAGCATCAGGCGGACATTCAGCAGCAAAACAGTGCCAGCACTATAAGTGATTTCTCCAACCAGATCGTCAAGGCAAACGTCAGCATCGACGATTTGAACCAGGTGAATCTGAATTTGACAAGCGATCTTGCCACAAACCGCCAGATGTCGTTGGAGCTTTCCAACAAACTGGTTGAAACCGTAGGCACCCTCTCCAACACCACGGCCTCGCTTCAGAGCGCCCAGGAGGAAATCACGAACCTCAATCAGCACATCGCTGATTTGGAGGCGCAGAACCAGGTGCTCGATCAGCGCGCCAGTTCGCTCTCCAACACCATCGCCTCGCTGGACACGCAGATTACTTTCACACAGATGAAGCTCGCCGCTTCCGAAACAAACAACACGTTTCTCGACGATGAATTGAAACAGCAGGTCGCCCAAAAGGCCGAACTGGAACGCAAGTTCAACGATCTCGACGACGTGCGCGCGCAGGTCCGGAAATTGCGGGACGACCTGCTCGCCGCTCGTCGCTTGGAATGGATGCGCGAGGGCATTGACCCCAACAAGCAGGTCAAAGGCGGACAACTGCTCATGCAGCGCCCGGCATCCGCCACCAATGCGGCACCTGCCGCTGGTTCTTCCCTTTACAACCTGAATGTCGAGGTCGGATCGGACGGCTCTGTCCATGTCATTCCACCCCTGACCAACTCGGCGGCGCTCACCAACGCGCCGTCAAACTGACCTGCCGACACAGGACAACATCCGTTCGCAAATTCCGATGCCGACCTACGAATACGTTTGCGAAAAATGCGGGCACGAATTTGAGGCCGTTCGTTCCATGTCCGCAGGCCCGTTGCGAATCTGCCCGAAGGAGTTTTGCCCCCGGAAAAAATGGGGGCGGGGCCGGGTGAACAAGAAGATCGGCGCCGGGGCCGGTTTGCTGTTCAAGGGTAGCGGCTTTTATATCACCGATTATCGCAGCGAAGGTTACAAACAGGCGGCTAAAAAAGATACTGCCACTCCCGCGCCCGCGCCCGCAGGAGGTGAAAAAAAACCGGCGAAGGATGCCGCGAAACCCGCCCCGGTAAAGGCCGAGTCCAAAACGGCTGGCAAATGATTCAAAAGCTGATGCGTTGCACCGGTCTAAAGCTGGAACGCCTGGCAGCCTCAACGTTGTTGTTCTCCGCGCTGCTTTTCCAAGCTGCCGCCGAAGCCCAAAAGCTGATGCCCGACTTGACCGCTACACGCAGTAGCGTCTCCGGCCAGTTTGTCGTCATCAGCGCCAACAAGGCCTCATTGCAGGACCATCCGTCCGCCACCATCACCAACACCGGCTTTGTCCGGCTTGAACCCGCGTTGCTGGCCGTTTCCGCCGAGAGAATCAAGCAAACGCTCTGGCGCCGGTTGGGACTTGACCCCTCGTCGCCGTGGTACGGCCGGATTTTTCTCGCGCTGCATCCGCCGGCATCGCCAGACGAAAACGTCGCCATCATCACCACGCGCTTTGCTGGTACTTGGAACTGCCGCGTCGAATTGCCGGACGTTCTGTCCCGCACGCGTTTGACCCGCGCCCTCACCGGCGCTGTCCTGCTGGAATTGGCCAACCGCGACAATTCCGGTGATCACTCCGCAGAAATTCCCGCGTGGCTCACCGAAGGCCTGGCGCAGCAACTTCTTGCAAGCGGCCCGGAAATGGTTGTGTCCTCCCCGGATAAGCTCCTGAACGGCGTGCCGGAAAGCCAGATCACGGTAGTCGAACGCGGCGTGGATGCGTTCGCGCAGTCGCGCCCCATTTTGCACGACAACCTACCGCTGACGTTTGAGCAGTTGAGCTGGCCGGATGACGCGCAGTTGAGCGGCGACGACGGCGGCGTCTTCCGCGCAAACGCGCAATTGTTCGTTAGCGACCTGCTGCAACTGGACGATGGCCCGAAAAATGTCCGTGCCATGCTCCAAATGCTCCCGCGTTATTATAACTGGCAGACGGCTTTTTACGACGCGTTCGCCGTGGATTTTCCACAGCCGGTTGATCTTGAAAAATGGTGGGCGGTGCAAACCGTAAGCTTCGCCGCGCACGACGCAGGCCCGCTGTGGACGCCCGTCGTCAGTCGCGACAAGCTCGACGAAATTTTGAGCGTGCCGGTGGAGATGCGTTCAGCGCCAACCAATCTGCCCGTGCATGCGGCCATTTCGCTGCAGGCCGTCATCCGCAATTTTGATTTTGACCGGCAAAGGGCTGCCCTCAAGGTCAGGCTGCGCGACCTTCAGTTGGCGCAATGGCGCATGGCGCCGCAATTCGTGGCCTTGACTGACGCCTATTACCGCACGCTCGCCGAATATCTCGGCGGTCACAACGGTGTTGCGCCTTCAAAAAACACCAGCGAAGCAACCCTGAAAAAACTGGATGCGCTCGACGCGCAACGGCGGGCGATGGAAACCGCCAGCCAGCCGGACGTTCTGGCCAATCAACTTAAATGATTCTTGAACGCTGCGGTGCGAAAGCGGTCAACTTGACATGGCACGATTCCAATTTATAGTTCGCTACTGATAAAATGAAGGAAGACAAAGTATCGGCCAATGGCGGAGAGCCGCCATCAGGCCACCGGTTCCAGCGCCTCAAGGAATTCCACTCTGCCGGTCGTGGCTTCTGGCACGACGTTTCCGACAACGACTGGAACGATTGGCGTTGGCAGCTCAAGCACCGTATCACCACGCCGGAGCAATTGCAGCGACTGATGCCGACGCTCACGCCGGAGGAATTCGCCGGTTCGAAGCTCGCCAACACCAAACTTGCGCTGGCCATCACGCCGTATTTTTTCAACCTGATTGATCCGGCGGACGAGCATTGTCCGATTCGGCAACAGGTCATTCCGCGCATCGAGGAGACGCACACCGCGTCGTGGGAAATGAGCGACCCGTGCGGCGAGGATTCGCACTCGCCCGTGCCCGGTCTAGTCCATCGCTATCCTGACCGCGTGCTGTTTCTCGTCACGGACCGCTGCGCGGCGTATTGCCGCTACTGCACGCGCTCGCGGCTCGTCAGCAATGCCGCCGGCTACGATTTCCATCCTGAATACGACAAACAAATCGAATACATCGCGCAGCACCCGGAAATTCGCGACGTGTTGTTGAGCGGCGGCGACCCGCTGCTGTTGAGCGACGACAAGCTGGAAAATTTGCTGGGCCGTCTGCGCGCGATTCCACACGTCGAATTTCTGCGCATCGGTTCGCGTATCCCCACGTTTCTGCCGCAGCGCATCACGCCAGAACTGTGCGCGATGTCGAAGAAATATCATCCGCTGTTCATGAGCATCCACTCGAACCATCCGCGCGAATTGACGACGGAAGTCCGTGATGCCGTCGGGCGTCTGGCCGATGCCGGTATTCCGCTCGGCAACCAGTCCGTGCTGCTCCGGCACGTCAACGACGACCCGGTGGTGATGAAGGCGCTAGTTCAGAAACTGCTCATGTGCCGCGTGAAGCCGTATTACCTGTACCAGTGCGATTTGATCTCCGGCTCGGCGCATCTGCGGGCGAGTGTCAGCAAGGGTCTGGAAATCATGGAGCAACTGCGCGGACACACAACCGGCTACGCCGTGCCGCAATACGTCATTGACGCGCCCGGCGGTGGCGGCAAGGTGCCGCTGAATCCCGAATATGTCCTCTGCCGCAACGCGGGCCGCGTCCTCATCCGTAATTACGAGGGTAAAGTTTTCGAGTATCCCGAAGCGTCCGACGGCACCCCAACCGCCAATCCACCGAAGGAAATTGTAGAGCCGCAGTTGGTTTGAATTCCAAACAACAGGGACCCGAAGATGCAAAGTTTTCTTCGTGTCTTTGTTTCTTTATTGTTAATTTTGTGCTGTAAATGCCACGCGAAACCGCCCAAGCCAGAGCCGAGCGCCTGAAAAAAATCATCGCCGGTTTCCAGAAGACCTATCCCGAGGCCCATTGCGAATTGACTTACGCAAACCCGCTCCAGTTGCTCGTCGCCGTGATCCTTTCCGCGCAATGCACTGACAAGCGCGTCAATATCGTTACGCCGGATTTGTTCGAGAAATACCGCTCGGCTGCGGATTTTGCGAACGCGCCGCGCGCCGAACTGGAACAGTTCATCAAATCCGCCGGATTTTTCCGCAGCAAGGCTAAGAATATCCAGAACTGCTGCCGCAAACTCGTGGAGCAGCATGGCGGCGAATTGCCGCGCACAATGGAGGAATTGATCCAGCTCGACGGCGTTGGACGCAAGACGGCGAACGTGGTCTTGGGCAATGCGTTCGATGTGGTGGTCGGTGTCATCGTGGACACGCACGCGATGCGGCTGTCCAACCGGCTCGGCCTGACGACGGAGAAGACGCCGGAGAAAATCGAACGCGCGCTGATGAAACTGTTGCCGCAGCAATACTGGCTGCTGTTCAGCCACTGGCTTGTCTGGCACGGTCGCCGCCGCTGTTACGCGCGCAAGCCGGATTGCGCGAATTGCGAGGTGCTAAAATGGTGTCCGCAAATCGGAGTAAAACTCAACCACGGATGAACCACGAATGGACGCAGATTTATATCCGCGAATAGCGCGAATTAACGCCAATCCGGCAAAGCCAAAAATCAATTCGTGAAAATTAGCGAAATTAGTGGATGACCTTTTTCCTTCTCAATTCCGGCGCCGGCTCCGCCGCATTCAACATGGCGCTGGACGAGGCGCTGCTCGAACACATTTTGCGAATCGGCAAACCTGTGTTGCGCTTCTACGGTTGGACAGAACCGGCAGCCACCTTTGGTTACTTTCAGAAATACGCAGACGTTGAACGCGCCACGATGCTGCGCCCCCTCATCCGCCGTCCGACCGGCGGCGGCCTCGTGCCGCATGACGCGGATTGGACCTACAGCCTCGCCTTTCCGCCCGGCCACGAATGGCATTCGCTCAAGGCCGAGGAAAGCTATCGGCGCGTTCACAAGTGGATTCAATCTGCGTTCGCTGTGTTGAATGTCGCTACGGAACTCGCGCCGTGCTGCAAAAAAACTGTTCCGGGCCAATGCTTCGCCGGTTATGAGAAATCTGATTTGCTCTGGCATGGGAAAAAGATTGCGGGTGCGGCGCAACGGCGGAACAAACTCGGCCTGCTCATCCAAGGCTCGGTGCAATCTCCGCCGATTTTACTCGCTCGGGTCGACTGGAAAAATGCGATGCGAGAAATGGGGCGTTTGGAGTTTGGGATTGAATGGTCGGATTTCCAGCCGGATCGCGCCTTATCGGAGCAGGCAGAACTTTCGGCCCGCCGGAAATATTCCCAAACTGCTTACAACCAAAAGCGATGACCGCATTTATCCTCTCGCCCCGCCCATGCGGGGAGAGGGACAGGGAGAGGGGAGATTATAGTTTCAAAACGAATCCAGATCCGTTCAGGAGCGACATCACGGTTAAGTGAACGCCTTATGGCATCCAGACCAGTTCCGGATTATTGGTGATGCCCTTGCTGTTTTTGAAATCCCAATACGCGGTGTTCCGATACCGTGCGACGTGGGCATCCAGAAAAACGAACTGTGCCCCCCGGTTGTGCAGGTTGGTGTGGACATTGTTCTGTTGGGCGACAGCCGCCAGCCCTCCATTGTCGAACAGCCAGATCACCTGGCTCGGCCGCAGGATGTTGGCCATTTTTGCAGAATGATTTTCATTTCCGGTACCGTTGACGTGTTCGTTAAGGCAGTAGTGGAACAGGTTGTTGGTCTTGCTGCTGCCGTCACAACGCCGGCGATTGGACGGGCAAATCCAGATGGAGTTTCCAGGATTGACGTTTGGATTGGTGCGCCAGGTCATGCCGGCATAGCTCGGCAGGTTCATCTGGTCCGGCAGTTGGACATACCAGCCCTGATAAGCTGGGTTGGCCAGATCGCTTTCCAGCGGTGTCGGCTTGCCTTCCGAGGGTAGAAAATCATCATGGTCGGCCGCAAATAAATGCGTGGCCTGGCCCCATTGCTTGAGATTGTTGCGGCAGACGGCGGCCTGCGCCGTTGATTTGGCACGGTTGAGCACCGTCAGGAGCAATGCGGCAAGCACGGCAATGATTGCCATCGCCACCAGCAGTTCAATCAGCGTAAAGGCGCGCGTTTGTGGCATGGGTTTTAAGATTTTTAAATTGCGGTTTAACATGAAACTGCCCCTCGTCAAGAGACCCGGAAACGATTTCAGCGGCCTTAACACCAGAAATTAGCGCTTTGAAATTCAAAGCTTTGGCTGGTTTTGGCAGGAAAGCGCGTTGCCGACGGGCGCGTTCCTGTTTAATTTCTTCCCGCATGGTGCGGCTCGTTTTGTTTGATGTTGATGGCACGCTCGTTCACACGGGACGTGCCGGCTCGCGTGCGTTTGGCAAAACCATCGCCTCGGAATTCAAGGCGCCCGAAAGCGTGGAAAAAGTCCGGTTTGGCGGGCGCACCGACATCAGCCTCGCCCGCGAACTTTTCGGACTCAACAACATCCCGGCCACACCGGAAAATTTCCGGCGATTTTTCGAGCGCTATGTTTTCTGGCTCGACCATCTTGTCGCAAACACCAACGGCGAAATCTGTCGCGGCGTGCCGGAATTTATCAGCGATTTATGCGCGCTTCCGAATCCGCCGCGGCTCGGCCTGCTCACCGGCAATATCCGGCTCGGCGCGGAAATCAAGCTGCGGCGTTACGGGCTGTGGGAGGTTTTTGAGACCGGCGGTTTCGCCGATGACAGCGAAGATCGCAATCACATCGCTGCCGCCGCGCTCGAACGCGGACGACGCGTGCTCGACAAAAATCTGAATGGCGGGGAAATTGTCGTGGTCGGTGACACGCCTCACGACATCCGCTGTGGAAAGCATATCGGCGCGAAAGTTCTGGCCGTGGCCACCGGTGGCGCAACTTTGGAGGAATTGCAAAATCACAAGCCCGACTGGGCGGTGGAAGATTTGACGCATGTGAGCGCGAAGGAGATTTGCAGCGGCGCTCTTTGAGCTGAAACAAGGTGCTATCCAATTCATGAAATCACTCACGGAACAGCTTTGGTTTGAAGTGCCGGGGCGGCGCGGGTTCGTGAACATCACCGGTACGGTGGAGGAGCTCGTCCGCAAAAGCGGCGTGCAGGAGGGGCTTTGCCTCGTCAACGCCATGCACATCACCGCCTCCGTTTTCATCAACGACGCCGAGGATGGCCTGCTCCACGATTATGAGGTTTGGCTGGAAAAACTCGCACCGCACGAACCGACCTCCTATTACCACCACAACCGCACCGGCGAGGACAACGCCGACGCGCACATGAAACGGCAAATCATGGGCCGCGAAGCCATCGTGGCCATCACCAGGGGCAAACTGGATTTCGGCCCGTGGGAGCAGATTTTCTACGGCGAATTCGACGGCCACCGCCGCAAGCGCGTGCTGGTAAAAATCATCGGGGAGTAATTCACCAGCTCACCGGCACGGTCATTTTTTTTCCAAAGCGGTTGCTATAATGCAGTTGTTTGTGCCGCTGGCCGTATTCGTGGACGAGTTTGGTGATTTTCACGTCGTAGCAGCAATACTCCGCAATTTCTGCAAGCTTGCCATCCTTGAACCAGCGGATGGCCTGCAACCCTTCCGCCGTCTTTTCCACACCAAAGGTCGCCGTCGCAATCGAGTCGAGCGACAGCCGGTGGTTCAGCGTATTTTGCAATTCCACCATCATGTCAAGGGTCGGGAGCTGGCTCAAATCGAAGGATGTGTAGCCGTGCAGCACCTCGTAGTCGAAGCGCAAAATGTTGAACCCGACGACGAGGTCGGCGTGTTGCAGGTCAGTGAGCAGATCGTTGACTTGTTTCTCGCCGTAAATCCTGTAATCGCCACGCGTGGAGCTGAACGTCACGCCGATGCTCATGCCCATTTTTGAAATGTGACTCCATCCGCCAACTTCCTCCGCGGCTTTCTGGGTTTCCAAATCGAAATAAACGATGTTTTTCAAGGCCACAAATTTACGATATGTGATTTACGATTTACGAGCCTTTTCACAATTGAACGCATGACGTAAATCGAAAAGTGAAAATCATAAATCAAGAAACTTTGGACTTTGAACTTTGGACTTTCGACTTATATTTTGCCCATGGCATTGACTCCTTCCACCATGCTGCCGCTCGGCACGCCGGCGCCCGATTTCAAATTGCCGGACACCAACGGGAGAACCATCTCGCCCGCCGATTTCAAGAATGCGCCTGCGTTGGTCGTGATTTTCATGTGCAACCATTGTCCTTATGTCGTCCATATCCGCGCCGGGCTTGCGCAACTGGCGCGCGACTATGCGCCGAAGCGCGTTGCCATCGTCGGCATCAATTCCAATGACGTGAACAATTATCCAGCCGACAGTCTGGCGAAAATGAAGGACGAAGTAAAACTCGCCGGCTATATTTTCCCGTATCTTTACGACGAGACGCAAGCCGTGGCCAAGGACTACCATGCTGCCTGCACGCCGGACATTTTCCTTTTTGATAACGGTCGCCGCCTGGTTTATCGCGGCCAGTTTGATGCCAGCCGTCCCGGCAATGGTATTCCCGTGACTGGAAAGGATTTGCGCTCCGCGCTCGATGCTGTGTTGGCCGGTAAACCCGTTTCGCCAGACCAGAAGGCCAGCATCGGTTGCAACATCAAGTGGAAAGCCGGAAACGAGCCGAACTATTTTTGATTTAGGATTTACGATACACGATTGACGTGCCACTTCCGAAATCGGGATGAGGCGTAAATCGCATATCGTAAATCGTAAATTTAGATGAACAACTTTGCTCTGCCCATTTCTCAAGGCGGCGGTGTTGTTTCAAATTCTTCAAGCCTCGGCTCAAAAATAATTCAAAGGATTCCGCTTCGACAGTTGTCTGACCGGGTAAAAGAAAGCCTCATGGCCGACGCCGACGCAGATCTGGTGTTGCAAAGTCAAAATGGCGACCCGGCGGCTTTTGAGGCTCTGATACGCAATCATCAACGCATGGTTCATTCGCTTACATTTCGGATGACCGGCTCGCTCGCGGATGCCGAGGATCTCGCGCAGGAGTCTTTCATCCGCGCCTACGAACAGATCGCCGACTTTCGCGGTGCGTCGAAATTTTCCACCTGGCTTTATCGTATCGCTGTCAACACCTGCCTGAACTGGCGTCAAAGCGAGGCGCGACGGTTTCATCTTCAAGCTCGGGCCGCCGGTGAAATTTCAGCATGGCACGCGGACCATGAAAGCCCACCCGGCGAACAGGCATACGAAGTCCAGGCTGCGCTGCTGAAACTTCCCGCCAAACAGCGCGCGGCCATTGTGCTGACGATTTATGACGGGCTTAACCATGCCGAGGCCGCGCAGGTTTTGGGCTGCTCGGAAACCACCGTGTCATGGCGCGTGTTCGCCGCGAAAAGAAAATTGAAACGGCTTTTGACGACAATCAACAACGCGCAAGAAATTGCGCACCCCATCAGCCATGAACGATTTTGAACTGGAATCGAAATTGAAAAGCGTCCGCGTGCCGGAGCGCCGGGGGGAATATTGGGATGATTTCCCGTCGCGCATTCGCGTGCAGTTACGCCGCGATCGTTGGGAATCAGCGCCGCAAAGCGCCTGGCGTCCGCGACCCGCGTGGGTAGGCGGATTTGCGGTGGCCATGGTACTGGTGTATGTCGGAGTCCATTTTCATCCGTTCCAGAATGTGTCGCTCGCCATCACGAAACAGCAACGGCATTTTCACTCGCAACTCGTGCGGCTGGATGCCGGGCTTCACGTGCTGATGCTAAATACGGACCACATGGGTTATCTGCTGACCGAGGCGAATTAAAAATTGAATGATGCCGACGCAAAACATCCAGGCCGACGACAAAAAAGTTTCCGCCACATCCGCGCCGGAAGTTTTGGAGAATCTCGTTCACCTCGCCGAGCGCGCGGGCGCTAGCGACATCCATCTCCAGATGCGCGGTAAATCCGCCGAGGTCGGCTTCCGGCTCGACGGCATCATCACGCCCGGACGCGAGCTGCCCGCCGAAATCGCAGACCGGGTTTTCGGGCGCATCAAATTTCTGGCGCGGCTGAAGACGTACCAGGAGACGCTGCCGCAGGATGGTCGCATCTCCCGGGACGAATTAAAAAGCAACAATGACATCCGTGTCGCCACTTACCCGACCGTCACTGGCGAAAAAATCGTTTTGCGGCTGTTCAATTCCGAGACTGCGAAGACGCTGGGTGAATTGTCCCTGCCAGCCGCGGCGAATGCCGAATTGGAGAAGTTTCTCCGCCAGACCACCGGCCTGCTACTGCTCACCGGTCCGGCGGGCAGCGGGAAGACCACGACAATCTACGCCAGCCTGCGCCACCTCGCCGAACTTGGCGGACGCCACATCATTACCGTCGAAGATCCGGTCGAGCAGATTGTTTTCGGCACGATGCAGACGGAAATCAACGAAGCCATCGGCCTGGATTTCGCCCGCGCCGCGCGGCATTTGCTGCGGCAGGACCCGCAGGTGCTCATCATCGGCGAAATCCGCGACGAAGCCACTGCGCAGCTTGCCGTCCGCGCCGGGCTGACCGGGCATCTCGTCATTTCCACGCTGCACGCCGGCTCGTGCAAAGGCGTTTTCGAGCGGTTGCTTGCGATGTGCGCTGACCATTCCGCCGTTGCCAGCGCGGTTGAATTGGTATTGAACCAGCGCCTCATTCGCAAAGTTTGTTCTGCATGTGACGGCAGCGGTTGCGAAACCTGTCTGCACACCGGCTATTGCGGCCGCTTCCCGCTCGTCGAATGGCTGCGCTTGGATGAAAAAATGCGCGAACAAGTCCGGCGGTGCGAACTATCAGCGATAGCACCCATGCAAACGCTCGAAGCCTCGGCACGTTTGCTGGTGAAACAGGGCGTGACAAACGTGACGGAATTCAAACGGGTTTTTGGCTTATGAAATACGACGAATTTGCCTTCTTCAATCAGCAACTCGCCGCGATGCTGCGCGACGGCATCCCGCTCGAAGGCGCCCTGGGCCGGCTTTGCCAGGAAATGCGGCGCGGCGCGTTACGAGACGAATTACAGGCACTTGAAACCGACCTCGCGCGCGGCACACCGATGGCTGATGCGCTGAAACCACGCCAGTTGCCCGAACTTTACAAACGCATGATTCTAGTCGGCGTCCAAAGCGGCGACCTGCCCGGCGCGCTGACGATGCTCGCGGATTATTTCCAGCGCCAGAACAACGTCTGGACGCGGCTCAAAAGTATGATGACCTATCCGCTCATCGTGATGTTCGTCGCATTTTTGATTTCGACCGTGCTGGCGTTTGTCTGGACGCATGTCATCGGGCCATCCATGGAAAACGTGTTTGGTGGGATGGGAGTCCGACTTCCCGCAGCCACACTTTTTGCGTTCTCGACCTTGGAAGTCATCTGGGTTTTTCCGGTGGTGCTCGGCATATTGTTTTTGTTCGCGGCTTCTGTAATTTTCATGCCGCGGCTGCGAGGAAAATATCTTTGGCGGCTGCCGGCTTTCAAGGAAGCCACCATTTCGCGCATTGCTGCGTCGTTGACCCTGCTGTTGAAGAACGGAGTCAATCTGCCGGACTCCATCGGCTTGGTGGAGCAGCTTGAAACCAGTACCGCAGCGACTGCCGATTTGAAACAGTGGCAAAAAAACCTCGCCGCCGGGACCGCAAAATTTTCCGAGGTGGCCACCGGCAACCGGCTGATTCCTCCGCTGTTCGTCTGGGTGGTGGCCAGCGCGGGCGAAGACCTGACCGCCGGTTTTAATCGTGCGGCAGAAATTTATCACTCGCGCGCGATTTACCGCACCGAGGTCGCTCTGTATTCGGTGCTACCGATTGCCTCGTTGTTTCTTGGCGCGGTCGTGTTGTCGCAGGCGTTTTTGGTCATCAGCATGTTTTTGCCGCTCGTCGCCATGATAAGTCAAATGAGTGGCGGCTGATGCGTACGAATGTCATATGATGGGTTTCCCGCAATTTGTCGTCGCCGTGTTCTGGTATGCAGTTCTCATCCTGCTGCCCGGCGGTGCCTTTTCGGTGCTGATCCATTATCTGCTCTCGCTGCCGATGCACCGGCGCGACCGCGCCCTGTTTTTTCTCGATCTGCTGGAAACCGTCCTGCAACGTGGCCAACCGGTGGAACAAGCCATTCTTGCCGTCGCGGAAAATCATGACCATGCCATCGGCGTCCACTTTTACATGGTGGCTGCGTATATCGAAGGCGGGGATAGGCTGGGTGAGGCGCTCGAAAAAGTTCCTGGCTTCCTGCCGCCGCAAATCACCGCCATCCTCCGCGCAGGCGAAAAGCTCGGCGACCTGAAACGCGTCCTGCCCGCCTGCCGCGAAGTGCTGTGCATCGCGCCTGACACCGTCCGCAGCACGACGCATTACATGGTGGCAATCTTGCTGGTGTTCGCGCCGGTTGCCTGCTGGTTCATCACATTGTTGTCGGTGTTTGTCGTGCCAAAATTCAAGGAGGTGGCCGCCAATGTTGGTGGCGGACTGTGGCCGTTCACAGCGTTCGTCTTTGCCCTCAATGATGCCCATGTTTTGGTCGGCTTTGAAATCTTGGTGTTTCTTGCACTGATGACGGTGGCGGTGATTTACATTGGTGGCCCGGGTTTTGTCCGCTGGTTTCAATTCCGCAGCATTCCGGTCGTGGACTGGATCACCTGGCGCATTCCGTGGAAACAAAAGAAGCTTCAACTGACTTTCTCCGCCATGCTCGCCGTGCTGCTGGATGGTGGTGTGCCGGAAGCCGGGGCCGTCCGGCTCGCGGGCGATTCCACCGCGAATGAAATCTGCCGCCACCGCGCACGGCGCGTTATCGCCGCGCTGGAAAAAGGCGTCAAGCTGGACGAAGCCGTCCGCGCTTTCGACGACAGCGGCGAATTTCACTGGAGGCTCACAAACGCCACGCACGCGCACGGTGGATTTCTGCACGCCTTGCGAGGCTGGCACGAGGCGCTTGATGCAAAGGCGTTTCAACAGGAGGAAGTTGCCACCCACGTACTCACCAGCGGATTGGTCATCCTGAACGGTTTGGTGGTCGCCCTGATTGCCACTTCCATGTTCGGTGTGTTGATCATGATTTTGAAGGGGATGCTGGCATCGGAATGAAAATAAATTTGACACAACCGTTTCGTGAAAACACCCGCTCCCGGCGCGGATTCCTGATGGTGGATGCGGTGGTCGCCATGGCAATTCTTTCGCTGGCGATTGTGCCGCTGGGCTTTTCGTTCGCGCGTGAACGGCAGGTTCTGAAAATCGAGTATCTCCGCAGCGTTGCCAACGAAATCGTTGACGGTGAAATGGAAATCCTTGCCGCTGGCGACTGGAAAAATATTACAGACGGATCGCAAACTTATTCAGTCCATGCCAATGCCGCCGCCAGTCTGCCGCCGGGACATTTTCAACTGACCAAAACCGGAAATCACCTACGCCTGGAATGGACGCCCGACAAACGTCAGGGCATCGGCGCGATTGTCCGCGAAGTCATCGTCAAATGAAACTGTACCGAGACAATTCACGTACGCAAGGCAAGTTGGGAATGCTTTTAATGGAGTGTCTGGTTTATATTGCCGTGTTTGTCATCCTGCTCGGTGGCGCGACGACAGTATTTTACTTTTGCTGGGATCACTCGGAAGCGCTGATTGGCGCGACGGACGACATCGCTTCGGCCTTACACACGGGCGAGCGCTGGCGTGCGGATATTCGGACTGCAACTGGAAAAATCACCGTCGAAACCAACGCGATCGGCGAAAGGGTGCAGATTCCCGAAGGCGCCACGGTGGTTTCCTACAACTTTGAGTCCGGTGAAGTCATCCGCCAATTTTCTTTGACGGCCAAGCCGCTATTGCTACTAGCGAACGTCAAAGCATCGCAAATGACGATGGAAACGCACGGCCCCGTCAGCGCGTGGCGCTGGGAACTGAAGTTGGTTCCGCTCCGCAAGGAAACCCATTTGCCGCTGCTGTTCACGTTCGAGGCCGCGGCGCAGCCAAGACCATGAAATTTCAACGAGACAATTCCGGGCGTGGCCTTGGCGCGGCGAAGCGAAGCGAAGACGGCATGGCGACTTTTATCTTTATCGTCCTGCTGTCCATCATGCTGATTCTTGTCACGGCGGAGAGCGGCGCGTTGTTTCATCTGCACCGCGAGGTAAAATTGCTGGAGCAGCAGCAGATCAAGCGGCTGAATCTTTCGCAAACCAACGCAACCCCCGCCATGGCGTTGACGGAAAGGCCGGAAGCCAAATGACCAACGCCGAGACAAAAATAAAAATGCTCAAAGGCTCGATGCGATGCTTTGCTTACGGGTTGCTGGCGGTTTTGCCAATACTGGGCTTTGGCTTCGGGATGGCCGCGTTGCGGATTTCGGGACAGGTGCGTGTTGCGGAGCGGAGTTTTTGGAATGCCGCGCGGCCTTACCGGATTTGTGGTGTTATCTGTGCCGCCTTATCGGTCATTTTTTGGAGCTTCATCGTGATTCTGATCATTGGCCGTGTCATGAATGTGTTTTAGGAAAACCATTGGCCGTTTGCCTGGCCTGGCCAAATCTTAGTTCAACCCTTCGGCAACTGTTTGTCCACCATTTCACATAGAACGTGATAAAGCAATTTCTGCGCTTCCTGAATCCGCGCCGTATTGTTGCCGGTCACGAGCAGATCAATCGTCGCCGCGCCCTTGGTGAAGCCACCGTCGCGTCCGAGGAAACAAATGCTTTTGATTCTCCTGCGTTTTGCCTCTTCCAGCGCGCGCAGAACATTTTTTGATTTGCCGCTGGTCGTGAATGCGATGAGAACGTCGCCTCTTTCGCCAAGACCCCAGATTTGCCGCGCGAAAATTTCGTCGGCGTGATAATCGTTGCAGACGGCGGTCATGAATTCGCCATTAGCCGTGAGCGAGATGGCCGGATACGGTCGGCGATCGTTGCAAAAGCGGCAGAGAAATTCCGTGGCGAAATGCGTGGCATCCGAAGCGCTGCCGCCATTGCCGCAGACGAGAAGCTTGTGGCCGGAAGTCAGGCAGGTCAGGACCATTTTCGCCGCGCGGGCCAACGGTTTCTCCAAAGCCGCCAATCCGCGAAATGTCGCGACAGCCTCATCAATCGCCTTTTGCAAATGTGCCATGCGTTAAGTTAATCAAAAACATTCAGCAGGGGAAACCACGAAATACACGAATGACACGAAATACAGAAATCGGCGCCGCACCGCGATAAATTGTCGCCGTGATTTTCGTAGCGACGCACGTGGGTCCGCTCTGAAATAAATTTGAGCCGACTCACGTCGGCTGCTACATTTCCCGCATGCCGATTTACGAGTTTCATTGTGAAAAGTGCGAGCGCGACAGCGAAATCCTCGTCCGTTCCAGCGACTGGAAGGGTACGGAATGTCCGCATTGCGGCTCGAAGAAATTGTCCAAGAAATTTTCCACGTTCGCCTCAGCCAACGCCGGCTCCTCTGGCGCCGCACCCTCTGGCAATGGTGGTGGGCATGGTTGCGGTGGCGGCTGTCACTGCCATTGAATTGTAGCGGCGGTTTATGACGTCGCTTTCGGCGCTCGCAGAGCGCCGCTACAATTTCAGCCGTAGCGATACGGCTTGGATAGTGCGAACGTGTTCGGCAAATGCCGGATCTCACGCACCTCGCCGTATGTCAGCAAAACCTCCACGATGTCGAACCGGATTTTTACCGGCGGATTTTTCAGCAGCCGCAGATAATCCAGTGCGGTCTGGGAAAGCAGACGCCGCTTGCGCGCATCCACCGCCGCCGCCGGGCGCGTCCAATCCTCGGACGAGCGCGCCTTGACCTCGACGAACGCGAGGCAGTCGCCGTCGCGGAAAATCAAATCAATCTCGCCGCGTGGAGAACAAAAATTGGCCGTGAGAAACTTCAGGCCGAGCTTTTGTAGATGCCTTTTCGCCGCGCGCTCGCCGAGTTCGCCGCGACGGAGATGCTCAGGCTTTTTCTTGCCGGCGAAAGCCGATCTGATTTTCTCAAAAAGTTTCATCCGCGAATTTCGCCAATTACCGCTAATTGTTTTGGGGAGATTTAATTCGCGCAATTCGCGGATCAAAACAATTCTGTTTCCTTTTGTTTTAGCGGCGCGAAGCTGCGACGGTGAATCTGGCAGGGGCCGTGAGCCGCAATCGCCGCCAGATGCCGCGCCGTGCCGTAACCTTTGTGACCGGCAAAACCGTATTCGGGAAATTGCCGGTCGAACTCCAGCATTAACCGGTCGCGGGTGACCTTGGCCAGCACGCTCGCGGCAGCGATGGAATAGCTGCGAGCGTCGCCCTTGACGATGGCCGTTTGCGGCACGAGCATCGTTTTGACCGGGCGACCGTCCACAAGTGCATGCTGCGGCGGGGGAATTAACTTTGCCAGTGCGTCGTTCATCGCGCGGTGAGTCGCCTGCAAGATGTTAATTTCGTCAATCATTGCGGCGTCAACTTCGGCAATGGCGAATTCGATTTCGCCGCAGGCGGTGATGAAGGCAAAGAATTTTTCGCGCTGCAATTCGGTGAGCTGCTTGGAATCGTTCAAGCCTTCGAGTTCGCGCGGCAGGCCGGATTCCGCCCATTTCGCCGGCAGGATGACGGCGGCGGCGAAGACCGGTCCGGCGAGCGGCCCGCGCCCAGCCTCATCCACGCCTGCAATACGCGTGAGATTTTGATGCCACAGCGCGCGTTCGAACTCAAAACGGTCTAGAGATTTCGCCGACATTTCGTAGTCGCGTGAGCCTAGCGCGTTTCGACGAATTGTCAGCCTTGAAAAATCCGTGTGCATCCGTGTTCATCAGTGGTTAAAATCCCGGCATGAAAATCGAATCCCTGCACATCAACATGCGCGTCCGCCATCCGCAATATGGCACGGGCACGGTCAAGACGATTGCCGAGGTCACGGCGGACATCCAGTTTGACGACGGCAACCGGCGTGCGGTCGCGCCGGAGCCGAGTGGGCTGGAACCGGCCGAGCCACAGGTGGCGGTCACCGGCTTGAACGTGCCATTGAAACAATTCATCGTGGAGACGCTGGATGAGGCGGTGCGGAAGCTGGGGCTGGAAAAGCCCGATTCGGTCGTGGAAAAGCTCGGGGCGCGCTGGCATGGCGGTAAACTGGTTTTGCATCCGGCGGACCCGGCGTTGCAAACGAAGGAGGTTCCGCTGGAAACTTTTTTCCACAAAATCGTGATGGTGCGTAACAACCTTCGCGTGCTGGAGCAGAAAATCAACTCGAACGATAGGCTGACCGACGGCGAGAAGGTGGAGATGCAGCAATACATCACGCGCAGCCAGGGTTCGCTGACCACGTTCAACGTGCTGTTCCAAGAGAAGGAAGACCAGTTTTAGGGCGGAGTTGATGGTTGATCGCGCCAAAAAATCTTGTCGCAAATGGAGATTCCATCTACAGTGCCCGCCCTCTAGGACGCGCGCTTAGCTCAGTGGTAGAGCACTTCCTTCACACGGAAGGGGTCGCAGGTTCGAACCCTGCAGCGCGCACCATTTCGTCTTGGTGACACAATGGGACATCAAGAGAAAATCTGTTACATCCATGCTGTTGATTTCGCCACCCATCAATTGAAACAACCTTCCACTTTTGTTAAAAAAATAAAATGAATCGTCAGGAAACCATTTTGAATGCAAAAACAGGTCTTGCAAAACCAGATTGGTGCCGTTATGGTTACGGCGTATGGCGAGCATCACTTTGAAAGACATTCCTATGGAACTGCACGCGCAGTTGAAAAACGAAGCCTCTGCGAATTTTCGCAGCATCACCCAGGAGGCCATGAGCCGTCTTGAACGGACTTTCCAGATTGACGCAGCGCTGACAACCAAGCGCGATCAAAGGTGGATTGATGAGGCCATCGCCGGCGGGCCTGAAACGCCGTTGACCAGAAAGGATATGGACGCCATCCGCGACCGGGTATTGCGAGGCAAAAAGTGAGTGTCTTTGGCAGCAAACGCCCGCGCTTTCTGCTGGATCTGGCCGAGGAGCTTACCTGGCTTAAAGACAATGCCGGTGCAGAGGTGGCGGAAAAGTGGTATGATGCCCTGCTCGTCACCGTTCAATTCATCGAGAAGAATCCGCTTGTCGGGCGTGAACGAAAAGATTTATCTCCGGCTGGCATCCGTTCCTGGCGGTTGCGTGGCTTTCCGCGCTGGCTGATTTTTTATGCGGTGACAGCCAAAAAGACAGTCGTGTTTTACCGTATTCGCTCAAGCACCATGAATCTGGTGGTGATGAAAATGGAGTCTTGAATTTCAGCCCAGTAAATCCATTGTGGAACGAGGCGATAAAAACGGCGATGGCTTGCCGGATTATTGACAAAGAAAGTGTTGCCACTGCTATCGTTTGTAAAGAGACACCATCCTTTTTTATTTCTGTAAAATCGTGTCGCGCTGCGCCCAGTCGGGATTTGTATTTGGAAAATCCAGATTGTAGTGCAGCCCGCGACTTTCAGGCCGCATCAAGGCGCAGCGGACGATCAATTCCGCCACCGTCGCGATGTTGCGCAATTCCAGCAGATCGCTCGTCACGATGAAATTCCAGTAATACTCGCGGATTTCCTGCTGCAAATGCGCAAGCCGGCTCTGCGCGCGCTGCAGCCGTTTGCCAGTGCGCACGATACCGACGTAATCCCACATCAGCCGCCGGATTTCATCCCAGTTGTGCGAGACGACGACGAGTTCATCCGGATTGCTTGCGTTGCCGGACTGCCACAGGGGAATCTGCGGCGTGACGGGTGACGGGTGACGAGTGGCAAGAGTTTTTTCCGCCGCGCGATGCGCGCAAACGAGCGCCTCCAGCAGCGAGTTGCTTGCCAGCCGGTTCGCGCCGTGCAATCCCGTGCAAGCCACTTCGCCGACGGCGTAAAGCCCCGCGATGTCTGTCTCGCCGTCCACGTTCGTCACCACGCCACCGCACTGGTAATGCGCCGCCGGCACGACAGGAATCGGTTCCCTGGTTATGTCAATGCCATGGCGCAGGCACGCCTGGTAAATGTTCGGAAACCGTTCGATGATGAATTTTGCGGGCTTGTGCGTGATGTCCAGCAGCACGCAATCCGCTCCGGATTTTTTCATCTCGCTGTCAATCGCGCGAGCCACGATATCGCGCGGCGCGAGCGATTTCAGCGGATGATAAGCGTCCATGAACTCGATGCCGTCGGTCGTTTTCAGAATGCCGCCTTCGCCGCGAACCGCCTCGCTGATGAGGAATGATTTTGCCTTGGGATGATACAGGCATGTCGGGTGGAACTGGACGAATTCCATGTCCGCGACCTCGGCACCCGCGCGATAGGCCATCGCCACACCGTCGCCGGTCGCGATGTCGGGATTCGTCGTGTAGAGATAAACCTTGCCACAACCGCCCGTCGCCAGGAGCGTCATTGGTGCGCTGAATGTCCAGACGCGGTTCCCTTTTTTGTCGAAAACGTAGGCACCCAGACAGCGATTCTCACCGGTTTGACCCAGCTTCTGGCTGGTGATCAAATCAATCGCGATGTGGTTCTCGAAAATCTCAATATTCGGCTGGCGTGAAATCGCGTCGAGCAACGCCCGCTCGATTTCGCGCCCGGTCACGTCCTTTGCGTGGAGAATCCGCCGCTTCGAGTGGCCCCCTTCCCGGCCGAGGTCAAGTTCCTTGCCGCCGTCCTCGCTCGGCGCGTCGCGCTCGGAAAATTTCATACCCAGCTCGATCAATTCCTGAATCCGCGCCGGCCCTTCCTCGACGATGGTGCGGACGACGCTTTCCTTGCACAGCCCCGCGCCCGCCGCAAGCGTGTCGCGCACATGCGACTCGAACGAGTCCTCCTTGCTAGTGACCGACGCGATACCGCCCTGCGCGTAATTCGTGTTCGACTCCGCGCGGTCCTTTTTCGTAACGATGGCCACGCGCCCATGCGGCGCGACCTTTAATGCGAAGGAAAGCCCCGCGATGCCGCTGCCGAGGATGAGATAGTCGAATTGTTTCATTTCAAAGCCGCGCGTTGTCAATCAACCGCGTTTTGCCGATGTACACGGCCAGCGCCATCTGCGTGCCACGTTTCACTTGCGCGACCGGAGCCAACGTTTCGGGATCGAAAAACTCCACATAGTCCAGCCGGGTCAGCGGAGCGGCGGTGATGAATTCTTTCAGGTCAGCCTTCAGGCGCGCGGCGGACATCGGTTTCTGTTTCACAGCCAGACTTGCCGCCTGCAAGGCGTGAAAGAGAATGACCGCCTGCGCCCGGTGTTCCGCGTCGAGAAACTTGTTCCGCGAACTCATCGCCAACCCGTCGGCTTCGCGCAGCGTCGGCGCGACAATGATTTTTACCGGAAAGTACAAATCGGCGACCATGCGTTTGATGATGGCCGCCTGCTGGAAATCTTTCTGCCCGAACACCGCCACGTCCGGAAGCACGAGGTTGAAGAGTTTGGCTACCACCGTCGTCACGCCGCGAAAGTGCGTTGGCCGGGACGCGCCTTCCATTGCTTGCGATAATTGTTCCTCGACGACATAGGTGCTGAAACTTTGGACTGCGTCGACATGCCGGCGCTTTGAAAGCGGCGACATGTCACCGCACTCCAAACGCTGATACATTTCCGCATCGTTCGGCGTAAAAACGACATCCACGCCTGCTTCGCGGCACAATTTCAGATCGCGTTTCAAGTCGCGCGGATATTTGGCGAGGTCTTCCGTCGGTGCGAACTGCGCCGGGTTGACATAAATGCTGACGACGACCCCGCCACCCTTGCCGACGGGCTTGCGCGCTTCGCGAACGAGGCTCAAATGGCCGGCATGCAAATAACCCATCGTCGGCACAAAACCGACGTTGGTGCCGGCGAGCCGCCATTTTCTGGCGAGCCGTTGCATCGCGGCAACGGAAGAAACGATTTGCATGGCGGCAGGATAATTGTGGTTCAACAAACAAACAAGCCGCGCGGATTGCTCCACGCGGCTGGCGTTAATTCCAATTATTTGCGGTGCGCCGAATCAAGAATGCGCGTGCGGCGCTTCGTAAAGATGCGTGTGCTTGCTGCACGCCTGGTTGGTCGGCGCGTCGGGCGTGCGGTCGTTGGGCGACACGATTTTGTTCGAGAGCATCCAAGCCTCGACTTCCTCGCCGCTGATATCAGCGAGCATCTGGCCGTTGATCTCGACGCACGGGCTCATCGGCTGGCCGCTTTTCTCCATCATTTCCTGGCGCTGGACCGGGTCGTTAATGATGTCGCGGTCTTCGAACGGCAGGTCGTATTTGCGCAGCACAGCGCGGACACCCTGGCTCCAGCCGCAGGTCGGTTTCAAGTAAGCGATGATTTTTGGCTTTTCCATAGTTTTGTAAAAATTGTTTTTACGATGTCAATATAGTGCCATATCCATCAGAATATGCAAAATGAATCTTAACGCTCCATCTCCCTCTTGCGCTGGGCGAGGATTTTTTGCGACGGCGTGTAATTCGCGATGAAGTTTCGGTGGTAATCCTTGAAAACGCCTGCGGCAATCGCCGCGCGGACTGAAGTCATCACTTTCAGATACAGATGCGAGTTGTGGACGCTCACCATCCGCAGGCCGAGGATTTCATTTGCGCGCAGCAGGTGGCGCAGATACGCCCGCGTGAACGTGCGGCAGGCGTAACATTCGCAGCCTTCCTCGATGGGGCCGAAATCGGTCTTATAGGCGCTGCCCTTGAGGGCGAACGCGCCAGAGTGGGTGACCGCCGTGCCGGTGCGCGCGATGCGCGTGGGCAGCACGCAGTCGAACATGTCCACGCCGCGCGCGATCAACTCGACCATTTGCGCGGGTGTGCCCAACCCCATCGCATAACGCGCCTTGTTCGCCGGTAAGAACGGTTCGGTCAATTCAATCGCCTTCAACATTTCCGGCTCCGGCTCGCCGACGCTCACGCCGCCGATGGCGTAACCGTCAAAGTCCATCGCGACGAGCGCCTTTGCGCATTGCCCGCGCAAGGCGGCGTCGCTGCCACCCTGCACGATGCCGAAAACTTTCTGCCCATCGGCGCGGGGCTGTTCACGGCATTCCTGTGCCCAGCGGATGGTGCGTTCGACGGCAAGGCGCTGTTCCTTGGCGGGCGCGTCGTGCGGCGGACATTCGTCGAAAACCATCGCGATGTCCGAACCGAGCACGCGCTGGATATCCATCGCCTCCTTCGGGCCAAGAAACAAAAGCGAGCCGTCGAGGTGCGAACGGAATTCAACGCCATGCTCCTTCACCTTCCGGATTTTGGCGAGGCTGAAGACCTGGAATCCGCCGCTGTCGGTGAGGATCGGCTTTTCCCAGTTCATAAATTTGTGCAACCCGCCGGCGGCGCGGATGATGTCGAGTCCGGGGCGGAGGTTGAGATGGTAGGTGTTGCCAAGGATGATTTGCGTGCCCATCTCGTGGAGTTCGCGCGGGTCGAGCGCCTTGACGCTGGCCTGCGTGCCGACCGGCATGAACACCGGCGTGTCCACGACGCCGTGCGCGGTGGTCAATTTTCCGAGTCGCGCTTTTGTTTGCGAATCGGTTTTGAGGAGTTCAAACATTGCCGGAAAGTTCTGCAAAGGAAACATCCACGAGAAGGTCGCCGGCGATTTTTTCCAAATCCTTCATTGGCGTGGCCGGAACACAGCCTTTGGGCAATTGCAATCGTGCGGCGGACTTGAACAACGTCTCGTCGGACATCGGCACGCTGACGACCTCGCTGTAAAATTCCTGGACATTCACGCCAGCCCGCGCGAGCGCACTGGTGATTTTACGGACGATGCCCGGCCGGTCGTTGCCAACAATTTCCAGTTTGGTCTGCCGGCCTTTATTTGCCGATGCCAGCTTGGGGTCGGTTGGAACAACGACGTTGAGTTCAGCTATTTTCTGGAGCGCGGCAAGCAGTCTTGATTTTTTATCCTCCGGGATTTCAATCCCCAGAATTCCTGCGAATTCACCCACGAGCCGGCACATGCGGTTTTCGAGCCAGTTGCTGCCTGGGTCGGCCACGGCGCACGCGACGGATTCAACCAGTCCCTTGCGGTCCGGACCAATTAGGGTCATCACCATCAGAATTTGCATGTAGGTTTGGTAACGTTTTCCGGCGCGGCTGGCAAGCGATTCCCTCCGGCAGCAACCATCAGTTACCATGAATATGACGATTCGCCAGACTGAAATCGTTCGTTACACCACCTTTATATGCATTTTTTACTTTTCAGTTCTGCTTATTTATTGTAAAGGTAGGTCAACGAAAGATTGATTATGATACTTGAATACGCACTTGAAAAATTCCCCCTCTCGGCCAGGTTGCGCGACGGCACGGCGGTCGTCGTGCGCCCGTTGGCCAAACGGGACGCCACCCGCCTGCACAAATTCTTCCTTGCCGTGCCGGAGGAGGAGCGGCTGTTCATCAAACAGCCGATTTTTGAGGGCACGCTTTTCAAACAATGGTGTCAGCATCCTGATTTCGAGCACAACCTGCCATTGATTATGTTGCATGGTGACAGGGTCATCGGCGAGGCGACTTTGCACCAGCGGCTTGGTGGCTGGAAACGGCATATCGGCCTGATTACCATGCTGACGCATCCGAGCTATCGCGGGCGCGACGTGGCTAAGTTGCTGGTGGAGGAGCAGGTCGAGATTGCTCGGAACATGGGCTTGCGCCGGCTAGAAGCGGAGTTGAACGGCGAGCGCAAGATCGCCATCCGCGCGTTGGAGCAGATCGGTTTCCATCCCCTGATGAAGCTGGACGAGTATGTGCTCGACATGAAGGCCGTCATGCACGACTACCTGCTCATGGGCATGGATCTGCGGACGGACGAGGAATACGCCGGTGTCGGTGGTTGAAATTTAAGGCTGATTGGTGATCTTTCGCCAGTCCGCGCCCTGTGTGCCGGAGTAAATCGCAAAAGCCTTTTCGTTTTGTATCAGCACCGCACGCACGACGCTCGAATCGTCGGCGCGGCCCAGGTCCAAAATGTTTTCGGGAATGATGCCCATTTTTTTGTGCGCGTAAAGCAGCGCGAACACCGCCTGTGCGACGGCAGCGTAGGGTAATTCCTTATAGGCGCCTTCTACCGAGTCCTCAACCGCGTCGGCGAGGAATTCGAGCTGGTCCACGAGATGTGGAAATTTCGGCGCGTTGATCTGGGTAAACTCGAGCTTCCACTGCGGAAGCTGGCGCAGGACTTTTTCAGCGATGGCGGGCGTGATACTTGCAGCGCCGCCGTTGACGAATTTTGCAATTTCAGGCATGACGGCGGCAATCTATGAAAATCCCAGCGCCCTTCAAAGTGAAATCGCCGTGACGAATCGCGTTTTCATCCGCAGGACTTCCTGCTAGAAATGCGGCGTGCAAGATTTAATCGCCAAAGCTGTAACGCTCCTCGAAGCACTGCCGTATATCCAGAAATTCAACGGAGCGACCTTCGTCGTCAAATACGGTGGCAGTTTCATGGACTCGCCGGATGAACTAATCCGTTCCAGCGTCGCGCGTGACATCGTTTTTTTGGAGGCCGTCGAAATCAATCCCGTCATCGTTCACGGTGGCGGCAAGGCCATCACCCGCGCGATGGAGAAGGCCGGGCTGAAGGCGGATTTCATCCAGGGCCAGCGTGTCACGGACGAGGCCACGGTGAAAATCGTGGATGACGTTCTGACGGGCGAGATCAATCCGGAAATTGTCAAAACCATCAAGGAACTTGGCGGCAGACCGGTGGGCTTTGCCGGGCGGGACATTTTTAAATGCCGGAAGCTGTGGCTCGACGACAGGGAGAATCCCGGCAAAAAAATTGACATTGGCTACGTTGGCGAGGTCATCGAAGTAAACGTGCAGCCGCTCAAGGAATCCATGTGGTGCGGCTTCACGCCGGTCATCAGCCCTACCGCGCGGGGCGAGGATGGAAAAATTTACAACTGCAACGCCGATGTTGCTGCCGCGATGTGCGCCATCGCGCTCAACGCCAAACGGCTCGTGTTCATGTCCGACGTGCCCGGACTGATGCGCGACCCGAAAGACCCGGCCACGCTCATCGCGCATTTGCACACCGGCGAAGTTCCCGGCCTCAAAGCCGCCGGCATCGTGGACAAAGGTATGATTCCGAAGGTTGACAGCGCCGTGGCCGCCATCAAATCCGGCGTGGAAAAAGTTTCGTTCGTGGACGGCCGCGTGCCGCACGCCGTCATGCTCGAAATCTTTACCGACAAGGGCGTCGGCACGGAAATCGTGCTTTGATTTTACCGGTGGGAGATGCGATTCTCTCATCGTGACGAATCAAGCCGCCTACATTTTGCGCGAAGCCACCGGAACTTCCGGGCTGGTGGGGTCTGCCAGTGATGCGGTCGCCGTGCTGGCGGAACATGACATCCCGCATCTCATCGTCGGCGGACTCGCGGTGCAGGAACACGGCTATCCGCGCCTGACGATTGACGTGGACATTGTCGTGCCGGACGTGCTGGAAGCCGTGGAATTTCTCACCACCAGCCTGACCGGGCCGTTTTATCGCGTGCCAAAAGTTGAAGACCGGGTTGAAGACCGGCGGAACGGCGTTCAAATTGATTTACTGCCGGCGGGGAAAGTTTTGCGCCGCGGCTGTAAAGTGCCGTTTCCGCAACCCGGCAAAGTGACGGACCAATTGCAAATCGTGAAACTGGAGGAACTCGTTTCGCTCAAGCTCGACAGTTGGTCCGGTTCGCCAGTGCGCCGCCATAAGGACAAGACCGACGTCATCGAATTGATCAAGTATCGCAACCTGCCACGCAACCTTGTCGTAAATCCCGCTGTGCGCACGTTCTACACGGAAACATGGGACGCGCTACAAGCGGAAAAATAACTTTCGCTGCGAAAAACATTTCCCCACTTGCGCCTTTTGTGCATTTTCGTGACCTTAAATTGTGAAAGATATTGTCCCAACGCCGCCGCCGATTGTGCGGAATGATTACGAGTCCATCCGCGACCTATTCGCGAAAAACGTCGTGCCCAGCTACGGCCGCTTCGACCTCGCGTTGAGCCATGGCGCGGGCAGCCATGTTTTTGATGTCGCCGGCAAACGCTATCTCGACCTCGGCAGCGGCATTGCGGTTTGCTGCCTTGGCCACGCACACCCGGCCATCACCGAGGCGCTCGTGGAGCAGTCGAAAAAGCTGATTCACGTTTCAAATTTGTATTTCACCGAGCCGCAGGGACGGCTGGCTACCGAAATCGTCAAACGAATCGGTACCGGCAAATGCTTTTTCGCCAACAGCGGCGCGGAGGCGAACGAAGGTCTTTATAAACTGGCGCGGAAATTCGGGCACGACGAAGGGCGTTTTGAAATTTTGACCGCGACGAATTCCTTTCACGGCCGGACGCTCGCCGGCATCGCCGCGACCGGGCAGGACAAGGTGAAAAAGGGGTTTGAGCCAGCGACGCCGGGCTTCCGGCACATCCAATTCAACGATTTGAAAGCGACTCACGCCGCGATTTCACCAGCGACCGTTGCTGTTTTGATTGAAGGTGTGCAGGGTGAAGGCGGCGTCACGCCTGCGACGCCGGAGTATTTGCTCGGCCTGCGGCAATTGTGCGACGAGAAAAAATTGCTGCTGCTCATGGACGGTGTGCAATGCGGGCATTATCGCACCGGAAAATTCCAGAGCTTCCAGCGGATTTTGGAAAATGTTCCCGGCGGCGAAAAATTTCTGCCCGACGGCCTTTCGATGGCCAAGTCGCTGGGTGGCGGATTTCCCATCGGTGCGTTCTGGGTGCGTGCGCCCTACGCCGATTTGCTGGGGCCCGGCACGCATGCCACGACATTCGGTGGCACGCCGCTGGCCTGCGCCGTCGCGCTGAAGATTTTTGAAGTCATCGAAGGCGAACGGCTCGATGAAAACGCGCGCAAGCTCGGTGAATGGCTGAAAAAGGAACTGGAGCGGCTCGTAAAAACCTATCCGGGCGTTGCAAAAAATGCACGGGGCCTTGGCTTCATGCTCGGCTTGGAACTGGTGGAGAAAATCCCCGCGCTCGCTTCAAGCGACAAATCAGCGGCGATTCAAATGACAAACCGGTTGCAGCAGTCGGGCGTGCTGGTGATTCCAGCCGGAACACAGGTCATCCGGTTGTTGCCGTCGCTGAATTTGAAACCGCAGGAGGCGGGTGAAGGCATCGCCAAAATTGAAGAAATCATCAAATCTCTCGCCTGATTTTGCATGACACCCGCCGCCCACAGGCATTTGTCCAAGCGCGATCCGGTTTTGCGCCGGCTGATTCGCGAACACGGGAAATGTGATCTCGTGCCGGAAAAGCGCCGTTCGCCGTTTCAATCGCTCGTGCAGGCCGTCGCACACCAGCAGCTCAACGGAACGGCGGCGAACACCATTCTGACCCGGTTCAAAAAACTTTTTCCCGGCAGGAAATTTCCGCGCCCCGAGGATTTGGCGACCGTGACAGATGCGCAAATCCGCGCGTGCGGATTTTCCTTCGCCAAAATCAAATCCATCCGCGACATCATCGCAAAGGCGCTCGACGGCACAATTCCGTCTTCGCGCCAAATCGTCAAATTGCCCGACAACGAAATCATCGCGCGGCTGATGGAAGTCCGTGGCGTCGGGCGCTGGACGGCGGAGATGCTGCTCATTTTCCAGCTTGGCCGCCCCGATGTCCTGCCCGTCGGCGATTTCGGCGTCCGCACCGGCTTTCGTATTGCCTATAAAAAGCGCGACATGCCAAATCCGAAGGCATTGCTCGCCTTCGGCGAAAAGTGGAAGCCGCATCGCACAACGGCGGCGTGGTTTCTCTGGTGCGCGGCGGACGCGGCGAAGAAAAAGAAGTGACTCCGGGCCGCGTTTTGGCTACAAAATGCCCTTTGGGCGACAATTCCCAATCCTTTGGTTTATGAAACATTTGCTGTCATTGGAAAAATTGCCGGTCGCGGACATTGAAAAAATCCTGCGCGACGCCGTCGTGTTCAAGCGCGAGCGGTCGCGGCGCGACAGGATTCCGCTGTCCGGCCAGATTTGGGCGCTGCTGTTTTCCAAGTCGTCCACACGCACGCGGGTGTCGTTCGAGGTCGGCATCCGGGAGCTGGGCGGGCAGACGCTCTTTTTGAGCGCCAGCGAGCTTCAGCTTGGCCGCGGCGAACCGATCCGGGACACCGCGCGCGTGCTCGGCGGCATGATCCATGGCGCGGTCATCCGCACGTTCGCGCAGAGTGACGTCGAGCAATTCGCCGAATTTTCAAAAATTCCGACCCTCAACGCCCTCACCGATGAGGAGCATCCATGCCAGATACTCACGGACATTTTCACGTTCAAGGAAAAGCGGGGGCCGATCACGGGCAAGGTCGTGACGTTCGTCGGCGACGGCGCCTGCAACGTCGCGGCGTCATGGATTTTTGCCGCCGCGAAGCTCGGCTTTGAACTGCGCATCGCCTCGCCGAAACAATTCCAGCCGTCCGCGGCGGTTTTGAAGCGCGCCGGCGGGAATGTTTCCTGCACTGAAGATGTCGGGGCGGCTGCGAAGGACGTGGATTTGCTTTACACGGATGTCTGGGTTTCGATGGGCAAGGAAGAGGAATCTGCCGAGCGGGTGAGGCTTTTGTCCGGTTGTCAGCTCAACCAAAAGCTGGTGAAGCTGGCCAGGCCGGACGCGTTGGTGATGCACTGCCTGCCCGCGTATGTCGGCAAGGAAATTGATGAGGCGACGTTTAAAGCGAACGCCGATACGATTTTCACCCAGGCCGAAAACCGGCTGCACGTGCAGAAGGCGATTCTCAATTGGGCGGTTTCAAATTGAAGGTGAAAATTGCAGGTTGGAAAACCTGCAACTTTTAACTCGCGACATATCCGGCCGCAAACTGCCGTAGATATTTCAGCGCGACCCTCAAATCCTTCGGCCACGGCGCGGTGATCGTCACCTTTTCGCCTGTGACGGGATGCGGCAGGGTCAATTCCTCGGCGTGCAGTGCGGCGCGGGAAATCAGCGGCCGCTCCTCGTGTCCGGGTTTGAGCCGGAAATCCCGTTTCAGGCGCGAGAGCCAGAGCGGTTTGCCGCCGTAAAGTTCGTCGCCGACAATCGGAAAGCCCGCGTGTCGCAGATGGACGCGAATTTGGTGTGTTCGTTCGATGAGCGGCAGGCAGCGCAGCAGCATCCAGCCGGAAAAAATTTCCAGCACTTCAAATTGCGTTTTCGATTTCTTGCCGTCCCTTGGGTTCACGCAAACCAGCCCGGTTTGCACCGGATGCGGCGCGAGTTTGGCGTCCACCTCAAACTTTTCCGCCAACGGATTCCCCTGCGCGAGCGCGACGTATTTTTTAAGCGGCTTTCCCGAGCTGAACAGGTTGGCCAGCGCGACGAGCGCCGGCTTGTTTTTCGCCAGCAAAATCACGCCGCTGCTCTCGAGGTCGGGCCGGTGGGAGTTGCTCAAATAATCCAGATGGCGTTCACGCGCCCACGGCTTGTCGGCGGCGATGCCCGCGTGCAGGAGGGTCGTCAGGTTGGGCCTCTGCAGGTCGTGGCGGTCGGGCGACGTCAGCAATCCGGCGGGTTTGTCCAGTGCGAGCAGGTGTTCATCCTCGAACAGGACTGGGATTTCCCAAAACTCGCGGGTCGCCGGCGATGAAAGTTTGATGGCCGCGAACACGGCTTAATTCGCTCCGCCGGCGGCTTGCAGGTTGTAGACTGGCGTGGTGCGCAACTGGCGGTTGGCCTCGGCCTGGACCCACTGGTTGAAAACTTCGCTCTCCCGCGCGCGTCGCAGCCCGGCGGTGAATTGCGGCAGGTCAGTGCTCATGGCTGTCTGGTCCAGCGGCAACCGGGACTTGACATACGCGATGAAGCCGCCGTCCTCGGTTGCCTCAAAACCACCCGCCCGGCCGGATGGCGTGGAAAATGTGGCCTCCTTGACTTGCGGTAGGCCTGCGCGGTTGCCGAGTTCCGGTAATGTCTGCGTGCTCAGGGAAAACGGAGGCAGCGTTTCTGGTTGCAGGCCGGCGTCGATGCAGGCCGCCGCGAAAGTGTGGCCCGCCATTAGTTGATTCGCCAGCGCCGGGGCGAAATTTGTCCCCGCGCGCTGCGCTATCATCGTCGCTTGCACCATCCGGAAATCCTGCGTCACGCGGTCGTGAATCTGGTCGAGCGACGGGATTTCGCTGGGCAGTTGTCTGGCAAGCGCGATCACATAGGCGGAAGTGGGGCCCAGAATCGGTCCGGCGAGGGGATCGTCGGAAGTCAGCGCGAAAGCGGACTTGGTGAATGCCTCCGGTGCGCTGAATTCTTCCGGCCCATACAGGCTGGCAAAGGGTGCGGTCGTATGCACCGTCAATCCCTTTAGCTTCGCGACGGTGACAAGGTTGTCCGCCTGCAGCGGGTTCACGTTGAAAACTGCGGTGGCAAAGTCATTTGCCTGCGCCCGCGCGTCGGCCATCGCGCGCTGGCGGATGAGCAAGTCGCGGATTTTGGCCTTGGCCTCGTCAGGCGTTTTGGCGTCGGGGAAATCGCCCATTCCGAGTCGCTCAAGGGTCGCGTTCACGTTGTCTTCAAAATTTGTCTTGGACCACTCGGTCTTGGACTCCGCGAGAAAGTTCGTCAGGTTGAACTCGACGTAACTCACCTGCACGCGGTCGGGCAGGCGGTATTGCGCCAGGTAATTCGTGTAAAACTGCGCCACGGCGTCAGGCGTGACCGTGACCTGCGACAAATAATTAGATGCAGAAAAGAAAACAATTTGCGCCGAAATCTCCTGATGCTCGCGCTGGTAGGTGGCCGCCGCTTCCTGCGGCGTCACAAAAGCGCCGGACAGGCCGAGCGTCTGGATCAGTTGCTGGATGACCACGTCGTGACTGGCAAAACGCTCAAAATCGTCCGCGGTCAACCCCTCCGGCGTCAACACCTGCTTGACGAACGTATCAATCGGGACGGACTGGCCGTTGCGTCCGATTGAGCGGAGCATTTCACCCGCCGCCGCGGCCGCCGCTTCATCGGTCACGTAAATGCCCAGCGACTCCGCTTTTTTTGTGAGCATCAGGCGCAGATAAATCTGCTCCTCCATGTCCTTGTCCTTGATGTTCGGGTTGCGGTCCGGCCATTCGTTGTTGCGAACCCAGTAAAACAGCCTGAACTCGTTCCGCGCGTTGATGTAATCCTGCTGGGTGATTTTGTGGCCGTAAAGCATGCCGTAATCGCCGTTCCCTCCGATGCCGCCGTTGCGCGCGGACGGCGCGACTCCCCAGTAAAGGAATGAAACAACCGTGAGAGCGGCGATGATCCACCACAGCCACTTCGAATGTTTGCGAATTGTCCCGATCATAGTGAAAAAATGGAATGTTCAGCTTAACCAGCCGGTGGGAACATGGCAAACGAAATTCGGTTCTGACGTTTGGTATCTTGGGTCTTTCCCCAGACCCCAAACCCTATTTCAACCACTTCGCCGCGTCCGCTGCCGCGTAGGTGATGAGGATGTCCGCGCCCGCCCGGCGCATTGCCAGCAGGCTTTCCAGCGTCACCGCGCGCTCGTCAATCCAGCCCTTCGCCGCCGCCGCCTTGATCATCGCATGCTCGCCGCTCACCGCATAGGCGGCGGTGGGATAACCGAACTCAGTCTTCACGCGATGAATCAAATCCAGATACGCCAGCGCCGGCTTCACCATCACGATGTCCGCGCCTTCCTTGATGTCCAATGCTACCTCGCGCAGCGCCTCGTTCGCGTTCGCCGCGTCCATCTGGTAACTGCGCCGGTCGCCGAACTTCGGCGCGGACTCTGCGGCCTCACGGAACGGCCCATAAAATGCCGACGCGAACTTCGCCGCGTAGCTCATGATGGGCGTGTCAATGAACCCGGATTTGTCCAGCGCGGCGCGAATGGCGGCGACGCGTCCGTCCATCATGTCGCTCGGTGCGACGATGTCCGCGCCCGCCTCGGCATGGCTCGCCGCTGTAGCTGCAAGCAGCTTCAAGGACGGATCGTTCAGGATTTTGCTGCCGTGAACAACCCCGCAATGGCCGTGCTCCATGTATTCGCACAGGCACACATCCGTGATGACCAGCAGCGACGGCAATTCCTTTTTCAACAGCCGCACCGTCTGCTGGACGATGCCGTTTTTAGCGTAGGCGCCGGAAGCCTTCGCATCCTTGGTGTCGGGGATGCCGAAGAGCAGGACGGCGGGAACGCCAAGCGCATGGGCGCGCGCCGCCTCGCGCAGGACTTCATCCGGCGAAAGCTGGAACACGCCGGGCATGGCGTCAATTTCGCGGCGCAACTTGCGCCCGGAGCGGGCGAACAGCGGCAGGACGAGTTGCTCCACGCTCAAGCGGGTTTCGCAGACGAGGCGTCGCAGCGCGGGCGACTGCCGCAGCCGGCGCGGGCGATAAACGGGAAATCCGGGCAAATTCATGGGCACAGTCTAGTTTTAGTGAACCGCGGGCAAAAGCGGAAAGTTTTTCAACCACGGATTGCCACGCCGAAATGAAACTAAGGCGGGATAAATCACGGATTACGGAATCGCGAGACGGTTGGTGGTCACGCCGGTTTGCCTAAGAAGATCTGCAAGACCGGAATCGGTCACAGATGCAACGCTGCCGTCAACGAGGCCGATGTTGCCTTGATTCACATGGCGCTCGGCTGTCCAAGTGATGGGGGCGTTCGTTGAAAGCTCCAGCAGTCCAGACTTCACGGGAACGCCACCAATGGCAAAATTGTCGTCACCGGAGAGAAGCATTTGAGGATGGCCTTGGTCAGCATCCATGCCGACGAAATAGCTGATGTGGCCTGCAAGCCCCGATGAAAAATCGACGGCAGTCGGCAGATGTTTTTTGTCTTGGGGACAAATCAAAATTTTTGGCGTGGAAAGTTCGTTGCTCATCACGAGAAAATTGAGCCACGCATTTCTGCCATCGGCGGTCAATTCCATCGCGCCACCATTGGTCACCGAAACTTGCATTGGATACTTGTCGTTATTGTCGCCAGCCCATATCCGGTAAGAAATGCCGATTTCCTTCAGGTAATTTACGCAACCTAGCTTGCTTGATTTTTTTTTTGCCGCAAGCATGGGTAGCAACATTGTCGCCAGAACAAACAGCACGAAAATAACCACCAACACCTCCACCAGCGTCAGCGCGGCGGTCTTCTGATTGGAAACGCGCGGCTTCATGTTTCCGAATCTGCGCCTCGTCCAAAAGTTTGGCAAGCCAAAGTTAGACACGGATTTCACGGATTGACACGGATTCAATCTGTGAAAATCCGTGTAATCCGTGTCATTGCTTCTTCCAGCTTTGCTTCGCGCCCTCCGGGGTTAAATAGGGTGTCTATTTTTGGCCATCGGACTCGGCAAACGGGGTAAATTCGGTCGTTTTGGCGGAAACTGCTGATGGACAATGGGAAAGGGGCGAAGAATGCCTCCAAAATGCCCGCCCCCGAACGAAATGGGGGCGCCCCCTTTTGAAAAGGGGGCATCGAAAAATGAAAAGGGGGTGCCGGAAAACGGCAAGGGGGCGTCGGAAAACGAAATGGGGGTGCCCCCTTTTGAAAAGGGGGTGCCGGAAAACCGCAAGGGGGCACCGGAAAATGAAAAGAGGGTGCCCCCTTTTGAAAAGGGGGATGTTTTTTTGGAAAAATCGCACGCATAGATGGCAGTGCGGCCAAGGAAATGGGAGTTCGCCCATTGCTCTCCACCCAAAAGTTTGGCATGCCAAAGTTAGACACGGATTTCACGGATTGACACGGATTGAATCTGTGAAAATCCGTGTAATCCGTGTCATTGCTTCTTCCGGCTTTGCTTCGTGCACAAATGGGTTACATTCCCGCCATGCAGGGATTCAAGAAATTTTTCGGGACATTGATGATTCTGGTCATCTTGTGCCTCGGCATCTTTCTCGGCCTGAAGCTGGCACACTGGCGTGGCGGCGGCCTGCGCGTCGAAAACACCGCCACCATCATCCAGCAGGTGCAGACGTTGTCGGACCTGGTCACCGTCAAATACGTGATGCAAAAGGTGGAGTTCGTGGATTCGCCGCCGGGCAGCACGCTGGGGCAATTCGTCCAGGGCGACAGCAAGGTCATGCTGCTCGCGCAGGGCATCGTCAAGGCGGGCATTGACCTGAAAAAAATCGCGCCGGACGACGTAACGATTTCGGGCAAGGGCCTCACCATCACATTGCCGAAACCGGAAATCACCGACGCTTACCTCGACGACTCGCAGACAAAGGTCATCGAGCGGACGACGGGATTTCTGCGGTCGTTGGACAAGGACTTGGAGCAGACAACGCGGCAATATGCCGTGGACGACATCCGCCGTGCCGCGCAGGAGAGCGGGATTTTGAACGACGCGAACGAGCGTGCGCGAACGGAACTGCGGACCTTCTTTCAACAGGCGGGATTTGAACCCGTGGAATTCCGCTAATTCATTTACGATTTGCGATATACGATTTACGCGCCCGTCACCAATTTCGATTCAACGCGTAAATCGTAAATCTTCAATCGTAAATCCCATGGGTGTCTCAATTTGAGCCAGAGTGTATGATTTTAATCACACGCGGCGCCTGAGATTGTTCCTCAATTTGAACGGCGATTTGCTGTCGCACCCCTGGCATCTTGATTTCAAGCACGGGCGGGCGAAGCTGCGCAAGATAAAGCGCTTCAGCCAGCGACATTGGCTGCCTGATGATTGCGGGTCCCGATCCGAATCCTTCCGGCGGCGTCTTCAAGTTGTTGGTTTTTCTAGCCACGCCGTTATTACCGCAAGTCGCATGCCAGATTTTTGCGCCGCTTATGGCAAAAAAGGGGATGGATTGGCCAAAAACTTTTCTTCTCAACTTGGCGGGTTTGTCCTACAATTGTTACAGATGAAATACCCCGCCTCATCTGGGATACTGGTTCCTTCAACCTTCATTTTCCCGGACGGCCATTTCAAACAGACATACTGAACACTTCACACTTATGAAAACCTACCAGCCCGCAGATCTCCGGAATTTCGCCATCGTCGGCCACGCCTCGTCCGGCAAAACCATGCTTTCCGAGGCGATGCTCAGGTGCGGTGGCGTCATCAACCGCATGGGCCGCATCGCCGAAGGCTCTACGGTGTCCGATTACCACGTCAGCGAAAAGAACCGGAAGATTTCCGTCTCGGCCTCGCTGCTGCACGCGGAATGGATGGGCAGGAAATTTAACATCATTGACACGCCCGGCTATCTGGATTTTATCAGCGAAGGTCTGGGCGCATTGCGCGTCGGCGATTTCGCGCTCGTCGTGATTCACGCCCAGCACGGCCTCGGCGTTGGCACCGATCGCGTCTGGAATTACGCCACCGGTTATGGCCTTCCTAAAATGATAGTCGTCAACGCGCTCGACAGGGAGAACGTGGATTTCGACGCGGTGTTGAAGGCGGCGCAGGAGCATTTCGGCCGGCACGTCTTTCCGGTGAACGTTCCCATCAATGCCGGGCCGGGCTTCAACAAGGTGCTGGATGTGTTGCGCAACGAAATCGTGACCTACGCGGCCGACGGCTCCGGCAAATACACGGAGGAACCCGCCACCGGCGAGTGGGAGGCGAAGGTCAGGGAATTGCACGGCCAGCTCATCGAGCACATCGCCGAGTCCGACGACGGGTTGATGGAAAAGTTTTTCGAGAAGGGCAATTTGTCGGAGGAGGAATTCCGCGCCGGCATCCACGCGGCGGTGCAGAAGGAATTGTTCATCCCGCTGTTCGCCGCGTCGGCGGAAAACAACATCGGCGTCGCGCGGCTCATGGATTTTGTCGCCAAATACGGCTCGTCGCCCGTGGACCGCAAAAACGTCAAGGCGGTTGATGCCGGCGGAAACGAAACCGAGGTGTCGCTCGACAGCAGCGAGACGGCGGTCTATGTCTTCAAGACCATGTCCGAGGCGCACTTCGGCGAGCTGTCCTTTTTCCGCGTCTATTCCGGCTCGATTTCGACCGGCAAGGATTTGTTCAACAGCGACCGCAAGGTGAACGAGCGCATTGGGCAGATTTACCAGCTCAATGGCCAGGCGCGCGTGGCCGTTCCCATGCTCGGCGCCGGCGACATCGGTGCGGTGGTCAAGCTCAAGGACACCCACACCGGTAACACGCTGTGCACCGCAAAACATCCCGTGACACTGCCAAAGGTCGTCTATCCCAAGCCGAACATCCACGCCGCACTCGTCGCCAAGGTGAAGGGCGAGGAGGAAAAAGTCGCCTCCGGCCTCGCCGCGCTGCACGAGGAAGACCCCACGTTCCTCTACGTCGTGGACCCCGAGCTGCACCAAACCATCATTTCCGCCCAGGGCGAATTGCATTTGGAAGTCGTCGCCGACCGGCTGCGCCGCCGGCACAGCGTTCATGTTGACCTCGCTGAACCGCGCGTCAAATACCGCGAGACCATCAAGGCAAAGGGTGATTCAAAATATCGTCACAAAAAACAGACCGGCGGCGCCGGACAATTCGCCGAGGTCTGGATGCGCATCGAACCCAAATCGCGCGATGCCGGAATTGAATTCACCAACTCGCTCGTCGGCCAGAACGTGGACCGCAATTTCGTGCCATCCGTCGAGAAGGGCGTGCAGCAGGCTTGCACCGAGGGCATCATCGCCGGTTGCCGCGTCACGGACGTGAAGATTGATTTTTACGACGGCAAAATGCACCCGGTGGATTCCAAGGACATCGCCTTCCAGATCGCCGGATATTTCGCGTTCAAAGAGGCCTTCATGGCTGCCAAACCTGTTTTGTTGGAGCCGATCGAGACGGTTGAAATCCATATTCCGGAGGATTGCATGGGCAAGGTCATGGGCGACTTGTCATCCCGGCGCGGAAAAATCATTGGCATGGACACCGGCAGCACATTCCAGGTCATCAAGGCCAGCGTGCCCACAAAGGAACTTTACCACTATTCGAGCACGCTGCGCTCGCTGACCGGCGGGCGCGGCCTCCACACCGAGGAATTCAGCCACTACGAGGAAATGCCGCGCGACGCGGCTGAAAAAGTGATTGAAGAGGCGAAGAAGCGGAAAGCCGCCTCCGAAACGCACTGACTACTATCAACCATCAACCATAAGCTATCAACTACCGCAATCATCTCGCCAGCGTCACGCTCATCAGGCCGATCACCACCTCGTTCGCCAGCGTTCGGACGGTTAGCGATTTCAATTCCTTGGCCGGGTCGAGCGGCAGATCCAGGACCGTTGCCGCGCCGCCGGAAACTTTTCTGCCTTTGCCCTTGAAACTCGCCACGTCGAGTATGCGGATGTTTCCCGTCCGCAAATCCACGCGCGGCGGTATCGGCTCGTTGCGGCGGAACGCGTAATCGTCCATGAAATAATCCTGGTCAATCGGCCACCAGTTCACCGGATTGTTCAACGCCAGCCGCGCGGTCGAGCCGTCCGTATAGGTCACAATCACCTCGCCGTTGTCAAAACGGCTTTGCATCGCGCCCGTCGAGCCGGCCATCAGCAAAAACGCGTGCGAAGACTTTCCAGCCAGCGGAACGGATACTTCGTGCGGATAATTGTCCCACTGCGACGTGAAAATGATGTTCTTCGTGTCCGCTTCGCCCGGTGTCGCAAACGGAATCCCGTCCGGTAGGGTGATCTTGCTGCCATTTTGAGCGGCAAGAGCGCGCAGGCCCGAATCGTCCACGTCAAAGCCGGCGTTCGGCTCGCACCAGCCGCCGATGCCTTGCTTGGGTGTCGCCAGCGACGCGAACGGCGAGCGCGGCGACCGGTAGTCATTGCGGAAAATCTGCGTGACCTTGTCGTTGAAAAGCGGCTCGAGATTGACAGCTTCAAATTTGTCGGCTCCGGAAACTTTCTGGTTCCAGTCAAAAACATTCCCCTTACCCGGCCTGCGATCACCCTCTACCCCGCTCTGAGCGGGGGAGAGGGACGGGGTGAGGGGGAGCGCGACTTCACCCTTCCAGTTCACCACGACATCAAATTTTTTCGCCGCCGGACTTTCAATTTCAATCCGCCGCACGCCATACTCATCTTTAACCCAATTCCATTTCGCATGTTGGCCGTTGATGGTTACCTCCGCCTCGGTTCGCAGCGCGGCGATTTTCAGGTCCAATCCCATCGGCCTGGGAAATTTGGGTTCGACCGTGTAAACTTCCGTCAAACCGCTGCGGATAAATGCAATAATGAAATCAGGATGCTGGATGCTCGCGTGATCCCATTTTGCCGGAAAACCCGGAACGATTTTCAATTCGCCCGCCAGCGCGTCCGGTTTGACGCCAAAAAGTCCCTCCACGAACGCGCGGGAATTCACGCCGATGGCGTCGCAAAAATCGCGTTGCGCCTCGCCCCGCGCCATGTCATGCGATGTCATGCAGCCGACATTTCCCGGGCACAGGCCCAGATACATCGAGTCGAGCAGTTCGCCCTTGAAAAGCTGAAACGCGGTTTCAGGCCGGTTCGCCTGCCAGAAGCCGAGCGATGTGTGCGTGGCCTCGGCCATCACGACGTTGTTAAGCGACCATTGATACGGCATCCAGCTCGTCTCCGGCAGCGTGAACAGATTTTCATCCGGCACGTTCGAACCTTCAATCGGGATGTGTGCGATGTTGTTGTCAATCCAGCGCGACATCTGCCACGCCTGCTCCGGTGTCGGCACCTCGGAATCTATCGTGTGATAAAAAGTCCAGAGGCCGGAGTTCGGATGCACCAGTTGCAGGCCCAGCAAATCCTTGCTCTCGCCAAAATTCCCTTCATCGGCGAGCCACAGATATTTATTCATGCCACGCAAAATCAGACCGGCCTCGCGTTCGTAAATCGTCGGGTCTTCGCCGATCATTTTCGCGACCCGCGCGGCCATGGTGTTCGCAAAATAATTGTAGGCGCTCGCGTGCGCAGTGCCGCCGCCGTCATAATTCAGGTCGTCACTCGCCCAGATCGCGGCGTAGGCCTCGTAAAGCGGCAGCTTGTCCGGGCCGAATTCGCGGCGGAACAGCCGGCGTTCCCACGCCAGATGCCGCTCGATCACCGGCCACATCTGGCGCGCATAGTTCGTGTCGCCCGTCCAGAGCAGATGCCGGAAAAACGAGTCCACCGCCACAAGGTTCATGTCGTAATGATTTTTCGAAAGGTCGCCGTTTGAGTGGATGGCGGCCTCGCTGCGCGCCAGGTTGAATTGTTCGTCGGCGGGCGGAATGGTTTCAGGAATCGGGCTGGTGTTCTGCTGTCTCGCAAAACCCGCAAAATGTGCCGCCGTGCGCTCGTGCCAGCCGAGCGCGTCGCCGGCGTATTGTCCGCGCCAGCCGAGCAGCCGCGTCCGCCACGCGACCGCGCCGTGCATGTAGGATTGCTGCGCGTCATCCCAGACCGCGTCGGCGGCCACGCACAGCGCGGAGGCCGCCGCATTGATGAATGGATCCGGCGTCTCCACTGCCACCCTTTCCGCGGTGGCGCGGCGATGCGTTTCAGCGTCGTCAAAAACTGTTGGCAGGTCCGATTCCGAATAAATAGAAACCGGCTGGCCGTTCGTGTCGGCAAATGGATTTTTGCTCACGTCGCGATACACCGGCAGTTCCGCCCCGCCTCCGCCCGACAACTGCTGCAACGCCAGATAAACCGGCTGGTCCGCCGACAGCGCGACTTGGCCGGCCAGCAACGGCGTTGTCGAATTTGTCGAGGCCAGCAACGCGGCGGGCAAATTCCAGTCCGCTGCGTCTCCTAAGGATAGTTTAGACCCGGAGGGCGCGATTCCGGCGATGGTGATTTGATTGTCCCGAAGCGTGAACGTGTTCGTTGCGATGGAATAAACGTCGTTGCGGCATTGCTCCGCGCGCAACTGGAAAAATTCCGAGACCGGCACGCGCTCGCAGCCGATGTCGCCGTCGCGCGAGCCGCGCAGGCCGTTCGCGCCGCCAAAAGCCCAGATCAAATCCGCCGCCGCGCCGTGTGATTCGGCGCGCACGATAAAGCCCTTCGTGGTCGCAAGCGGCAGCACCGTCACATCCAGTTCGCCGTCGCCCAGCAGCGGGTCGTGGATGGCATAAAGCAGCGAGCCGGGACGGTAGCGCGTGACAATCTCCTGCGCGTTGTTCAGCCATTTTGTTCCGGCGGAGGTCTGGATGCCCAATCGCAGATTGCCGCCTCGTCCGGGCAGGTACAGCGAGAATTCCGGCTTGTCGCCGCCGTCAATCCGAAAGGCGGAATTCAGGCAGTAAAGCGGGCGGTTGAAAAATTCAGCGCCGTTCGTGATGACAAAATCCGTCCCGACCGGCCAGTAGCGCAACGGCCGCGCGACGTTGTCTTCAAAATTCCCGCGCGGCTTGTACATCAGCTCCGGCCGGAAGGCGGGCGCGGCGGAACGATTCGTCTGCGCAAAGGTCGTCCCATTTAATAATATTGCCAGACCGAGAACGCCCAACAGCGGCAGGGTGATAATTATTTTGTCAAATCGGTGTCTCATGATGCGGGAATCGTGTTCGTGGCTGGCTTGTATGTGTATTGGCTGTGGGGACATTTAACCATCCCCGCCGGGAAATTGCATCAGATATTCGTCCGATCACCTGGCTTGGGGCGCATCTTGACACTGCGCCCCCCCCCGGAGCGCCGGTCTCCGACCCGGCGGGTATTGAGAATCGTCCGGAAACGCCCCGGATTGGAAATCGGCGCTCCGCATGGCAGCCAGGTCGGGGGCAGTGTCAAGATGCGCCCCCCCAGGCTTGTGCGCCCGCCTCGGAGAGGCGCCTGACAACAGCTCGGCACCTTGATGCCGGGTTGAATCCGCAAATCTTCCAGGTCCACATTTGTATTCGCTGAAATTCGTGAAATTCGTGTCAGAACTTTTGCGTTCTTTGCGTTCCTTTGCGGCGAATAACTTCGTGAACAAGAAAAACAACTTTGTCTTGGTGGTTTGAGGAGTTTTGGGTTGAATTTAGATGCAGGCCGAGTTGTTTTGGCGTCGGCAGAAAGATTGAGATCCAAACTCAATCACGCTGTCGAGGCAACCGATGTCAAACTGGCGGCTTCCAAAACCGCCCTCGGCCTGCATTCTGGTTTAACTTTCCCTGACAACTTCAAAATTCACAATCGAAACTTGTTGGAAAAATGTTCACATCGGGACATCGTTTCAAGAATTGTTAAGAACGTGTCATTAAGAATTAACAACAGGCCTTTGCCTGTTCACGGATAATATCGTTTTTGTTGTCCCATGATTGATTCCGTTTCCGACGCCGCTGGCGCAGCGGCCGACTTGAAGAAGGCGCGCCGCCGCAAGAATGTTTCCGCATCCGACCCCATCAAACTGGACCGCCTGCCCCCGCATTCGCCGGAAGCCGAGCAGGGCGTGCTGGGCTGCGTGTTGCTCTCGCCGAACGAGTGCATGGGCGAGTGCATGGAGAAGCTGAAAGACAGCAGGGAGGTTTTCTACGACCTGCGGCATCAGACAATTTTTGAGTCGCTTGCCGGGATGTATGACAAGCGCGAACCCATTGACCTCATCACCGTTCAGCAGCGGCTCAAGGATCGGCAGCTCTTGGATCAGGTCGGTGGCATCGCTTATCTGTCGCAATTGCAGGACGCGGTGCCGAGCGCCGCAAACCTTTCCTATTACCTCGATATCCTCCGCGAGAAATACCTGCTCCGGAAGATGATCCAGACCTGCACCGAAGTCGTCGGGCGCGTTCATGATTACGAGGGCGAGGTGGACGCGCTGCTGGACGAGGTCGAGCGCGATGTCCTGCGCATCAGCGAGTCGCGCGCGCAGGATGGCGTCATGACGACCAAGGACCTCGTCAACAAGGCCATCGGGACGATTGAAAACTTTTTCAGCCGCAAGGGCATGCTGACCGGACTGGCGACCGGCTTCGCGGATTTGGACCGGATCACGGACGGCCTGCACGGCAGCGAGATGATCGTCGTCGCGGCGCGGCCGAGCATGGGAAAATGTTTGTCGTTTGATTCGGAAATCGTCTTGTCGGATGGGAGCGTTTCAACCATCCAGGACATTTGCAAAAGACGCCGGGGTAAATTGTACACGCTGAAATCGGATTTGAAATTTACGCTGACGCAACCCGGCGCGTTTGTGGATGATGGTCTCAAGCCGGTATTCCGGGTGACTACTCGTTTGGGCCGCAAGGTGGAAGCAACCCAACCCCATCCTTTTTTAACGATCCGCGGTTGGACAAGGCTGGCCGATTTAAAAGCCGGAGATCAAATTGCCGTGCCGCGCAGACTGGGGATTTTTGGTTCGGAAACCGCGCGTGAATGCGAAGTGAAAATTTTGGCATACCTGATTGGCGATGGATGCCTGACCCAGGCCTCGCCCAGTTTTACGAACAGCAACCCCGCTGTGCGGGGTGATTTTTCAGATGCCGTGGCGGATTTTGGAGGCATGACCACCCGTTATGCCGATTCCAACGGCACCCGGACCCCATATCTGCGCGTTGTGGCTGATCCTGGTTTTATTGTGGAACATCGCAAAAAATTTGGCGGACGGTTAAAATCGGCCATCGCTGGTAGCGGAAAATCTTCCCGGCACGTCGCCCTGTCCATCAAGGCTAGCCCGGTCTCGATGCATGAATGGAAAAAAGGGAATTGTGTTCCGACCGGGAAAAGTTTTTCTGGTTTGTGCAGCGTTCTGGATGCGGAACCTTGCGAACTGGCTCCGTTCGGAATTGAAGCCATCAGCTCCAATGGTAAAAATTCAGTCGCGCGTTGGCTTGAAGAATTGAACCTCCTGGGCAGGGCCGCAAAGGACAAATTCGTCCCGCCGGTGATTTTCACTCTCAAACGCAAACAAATGGCGCTTTTTCTGAACCGCTTGTTTGCAACCGACGGCTGGGCGACGGTGCTGGCGGGCGGCCAGGCGCAACTTGGCTACGCGACGGTAAGCGAAAAGCTGGCCCGCCAGATTCAACATTTGCTGCTTCGGTTCGGAATCATTGCCTCGTTGAGAAAACGAAACGTGCTTTATAAAAATACGCGGCGTCCTGCTTGGCAGTTGGACATCACTGATAGTCTTTCCATCCAGACATTCATCTCGGAAATCGGAATTTTTGGAAAAGAGCGCGCCGTGGCCGCCGTCCAGTCAGCAGTGCAGGGGAAAAAATACCAGACCAACCGCGATTTGATTCCTGTCGAAGTTTGGAATAGCATTGCTGTCGCAAAAGGCAGTGAATCTTGGGCATCACTTGCCCGGCGGAGTGGGATTAAGGGATGCACAAATATTCACGTTGGGAAACGCTCGCCGACGCGTGAACGTTTGCATGTCCTGGCAAAGGCGCTTGACAGTTCCCCCTTGCAGGATTTGGCGGGGAGCGATGTCTATTGGGACGAGATAGTTTCAATCGAACCAGTCGGGTTGAAGCAGGTTTATGACCTCACCATTCCTGGAACGCACAACTTCGTCGCCAATGACATCTGTGTTCACAATACGTCCCTCGCCATGAATATCGTCGAGCACGTGGTCCTGGAGGACAAGCTCCCCGTCGGCGTGTTCAGCCTGGAAATGAGCGCGGAGGCGCTGGTCTTGCGCATGATGTGCTCCATCGCGCGCGTGAACCTGCGCAGCATCCGCGAGGGCTTCATGAGCGAGTCGGATTTCCCCAAGCTCACCAGCGCGGCCGGCCGGCTGGCGGGCGCCCCCCTGTTCATTGACGATTCGGCCGGACTTTCAATTCTCCAGTTCCGCGCGCGGGCCCGGCGCCTGCACCAGATGCACGGCGTCAAGCTTTTCGTGGTTGACTATTTGCAGCTCCTGCATTCTACTGCGCGCCGCTCACAGGAAAACCGGCAGCAGGAAATCTCGGACATTTCCAGCGGCATCAAGGCGCTGGCGAAGGAATTGAAGGTGCCGGTGCTGGTGCTCTCGCAGTTGAACCGCGAGCTGGAGCGGGACAAAAGCCGTAAGCCCCGGTTGAGCGATCTGCGCGAATCGGGCGCGATTGAACAGGACGCCGACCTCGTGGGTCTGCTGTATAAACCGAGCGCGGGCGAAGACGACGACGGGAATATTGAAGAAGCGGACGGCGTGCCGGTTAACTTGTTGATTGCAAAACAGCGCAACGGCCCGACCGGCGACATTAATTTGACATTCTTAAAATCTTACACACGATTTGAAAGCGCAGCCAAAGTCAGCGACGAAGACGTGCCAATGGGGTGACGGGCGATGAAATTATTTCTTCGCCTTTGCGGAATCTGGCTCTTGCTCGGTTGCGCGCAAATTGCATGGTCCCAGGCCGCCGGCCCGGCCGTGGACCGCGTGGACATCAAATACGTCGGCCCCGCGTCGGTCAGCGAGCAGTTCATCCGCGCCAACATCCGCCTCAAGGCCGGGGACACCTACCGCCCCAACCTGACAGAGGACGACGTCCATTCGCTCTACGGTACCGGCCAGTTTTACAACATCCGTGTTTCCGTGGATCCGGCCGACGACGGCGGTGTGGTGGTGAGCTACGTCGTGCAGGCGCGGTTGCGGATTACAGACATCAAGATCACCGGCAATAAAAAGTTGAGCGACTCGAAGCTGAAGAAAAAAATCACGGTGAAGGCCGGCGAACCGCTGGACGAGCAGAAATTGTTCACCGACGTCCAGGAGATCAAAAAGCTCTATGAAAAATACGGCTATCCCGACACGCAGGTTAAATACGTCTTTGACACGTTTGACGAGGCGGCGGGCCGTGCCTCGGTCACCTTCCAGATTGTCGAGAGCCAGAAGATCAAGGTCACCCGGGTTGAATTCGTCGGCGCGGCCGCGTTTTCGCAGAAGCTGCTGCGTAAGCAGGTCAAGACGCGGGCGCACTGGATGTTTTCCTGGATCACCGGCAGCGGCGTGTTCAAGCAGGACGAGTTTGACGATGACAAGGACGCCCTGTCGGATTTTTACCGCAATCACGGCTACCTGGATTTCGAGATCAAGGACGTGAAGTTCGGGCACCCGAATGCAAAGACGATGGTCGTGCAGTTTTATGTCTATGAAGGGAAGCAATACAAGGTCGGCTCGGTCAAATTCACCGGCAACAAGATTTTTGATGACGCCGCCATTCGTGTCGGGTTGCTATACGTCCACGACTATCAGCACCTGAAGGCAAGGCTTGGCACGAATAATCTGGCGATGGATGTGGGCGACACGTTCACGCCCGACGGCCTGAACAGTGACCTTCAGGCGCTCGAGGATTTCTATGGCACCAAGGGTTACATTGATGTCCAGCGCGGCCAGACCCTGCAGGCCGTCCGCATTCCGAACGTGGACACGGGGACCATTGACCTGGATTTTCAGGTTAACGAGGGGGAGAAATCTTACGTGGAGCAGATCAATATCCGCGGCAACATCAAGACCAAGGACAAGGTCATCCGCCGCGAACTGGCCATCGCGCCGGGCGAGGTCTTCGACATGGTGCGTGTCAAGATCAGCAAGCAGCGCCTCGAGGGGCTGGAATACTTTGATAAGGTGGACCTCCAGCCGGAGCCGACTGACCCCCCCATCGCCGGGCGCAAAAATCTGGACGTGAGCGTGGAGGAGGAGGACACAGGCAAATTCACCCTCGGCGCGGGCTTCAGCTCGGTGGACTCCCTCGTCGGTTTTGCCGAAATCACGCAGGGCAATTTCGACCTGTTCCATCCCCCCTATTTCACCGGTGGCGGGCAGAAGCTGCGCCTGTTCATGCAATTGGGCACCCAGCGCCAGGACTATGAACTCTCCTTCGTCGAGCCTTGGTTCTTGAACCGCAAACTGTCGCTCGGCGTGGACCTTTACCGGCACCAGTTGGACTTTGAAAGCCCCAATAACATTTATAATGAGACCCGCACCGGTGCGCGCGTGAGCCTCACCCGCGCCTTGGGCAGCGATTTCCTCATCGGCAGTGTCAGCTACGCCATCGAGGATGTCGGCATCAGCCTGAATAGCGGCTGGCATGATTTGGGGACTCAATATCTTCCTCCTGTGCCGCCTGGGCTGTTTGGAACCACGATTCCCCTCCCGGCGAACGTGCCCAGCGACATCTTGAGCCAGACCGGTGATCATATATTCCATCGCTTTGGCGCTACTCTTGCCTACGACACCCGAAACAGCAACAAACTCCCCAATCACGGCCAGCGGACGGAGCTGGATCCCGAAATTGACGTCGGCGACACGACTTATTACAAACTCGAGGCCAAGACCGCCTGGTATTTCCCCGGCCTGTTCAAGGGCCATGTGCTTGAGGTGGATGGGCGTGCCGGTGCTGCCAGCGGCCTCGGTTCCGGTGATGTGCCGTTTTACGACCGCTATTATCTGGGCGGACTTTACTCGCTGCGCGGTTTCAAATACCGGAATATCGCCCCGCGCGACCCCACCTATGGCCCCAATAATCCCAACATGCCCGACGAGCCGATTGGCGGCGATAGTTACTGGTTCGGTTCGTTGGAATACAGTATTCCTATTCTGGATAAGGACAGCGGCCCCAGCGTCCGCCTGGCGTTTTTCTATGACGCCGGTGCGGTGGGCGCGGGTTCATATTCCTTCTCCGGCAATTTTGATGACGACTATGGCCTTGGCTTGCACCTGGATATCCCGCATCTCGGCCCGTTGCGCCTTGAATACGGTATCCCCATCACGCATGATCAATTTAATGGCACCTCCGGCAAGTTCCAGTTCGGGGTCGGCTACACGCGCAATTTTTAACATGACACCGTGCACAAAAAGCAGTCGCAATCCGTATGCGATGTCAATCCTCGCCCTCCTCGTCGGCGCGGGCTGGCTGTGCCTCTTTGCCGCCTCTGCCTCTGCCCAAACGGCCCTGATGCCTGCCGGCATGCCCCTCTGGTTCGAGGCGAATCAGGGCCAGGTGGATTCCCCCGCGCAATTCATCGCCCGCACACCCGATTCCCGGTTCCTCATTTCACCCGATGCCGCGCAAATCGTTCTTTGTAAATTGACCGCGCAGCGCGCGTTTTCAGCGCGGTCGGTGAGAATGCAATTCGTCGGCGCGAGCGGTGCCGCGCAGATTTCCGGCGCGGAGGAATTGTCCGGCAAGATCAATTACATGGTCGGCAATAATCCATCGCACTGGCAGACCGGCGTGGCCACATTTGCCAGGGTGTGCGTAGGCGATCTTTATCCCGGCGTCAGCCTGGCCTACTACGGCAACCAGCGGCAGTTGGAATACGATTTGACGGTCGCGCCCGATGCGGATCCCGGCGTCATCGCAATCCACTTCGATGGTGCGGACCGGGTTTCCATCAGTCCCTCGGGCGAGCTGGTTTTGACCTTGGGCGACAGTGAGGTCCGCCAGCCGAAGCCCTTTATTTACCAGACAATCAACGGCTCGCGAAAAGAAATCAGCGGCGGCTACAGGATGTTGGATGCGCATACCGTCGCATTCGCGGTCGGCGACTACGATCATAACCTGCCGCTGGTGATTGATCCCATTTTGAGTTACTCGACTTATTTCGGCGCCACCGCCTCAACCACTGCATGGAAAGTTGCCGTGGATGCGAATGGCTTTGTTTATGTCGCGGGCGAAACCCTTTCCGCAAACATGTCCACGCCCGGCGCGTTTCAGGCGAATTTGGCGGGTGGCTCCTACATCGGGGACGCGTTCGTCGCCAAATTCGGCTACACCGACACCAACTTGATTTATTGTACTTACCTCGGCGGCAGCCAGGACGATTTGGCTTCCGCGCTGGCCGTTGACAGCGCCGGCGATGTCTTCCTGACCGGCTATACGGTCTCGCCAAATTTCCCCACGAACAACGCCCTGTTCCCGAAAATTCGGGGCCATTCTTTTTCGCAGACCATTTACACCCCCAACGCGTTTGTCGCAGAATTAAACACCAATGGTTCCAGGCTGCTCTATTCAACTTACCTCGGCGGCAGCGGCAACGTTATTACCGGCGCCGGTGACGTGGGCACCGGTATCGCGGTGGATTCGGCGGGCGATGCGTATGTCACCGGTTACACCAGCTCCACCAATTTCCCCGCCACCAATTCGCTCGTCTATCAATTGTCCGGCGTGACAAACACTTTCAACCATCTGGCGGGCAGTTGCAACGCGTTCCTCGCCAAAATCGGGCCGGGCGGCACAAACCTGCTTTATTCGACCTATTTCGGCGGCAATAATATTGATGAGGCTTGGGGCGTTGCCGTGGACGGCACCGGTGCCGCTTGCCTGGTCGGGTCCACCGATTCACAGGATTTCCCCACGAACAATCCCCTCCAGCCCTATTTGGGTGCCACCACCAATCTGGATTATGGCTACAATGCCTTTGTCGCCAGATTTGGGCCGTCAGGAACCAATTTGATCTATTCAACTTTTCTCGGCGGGACGAACAACGACTTCGGTTACGGCGTGGCCGTGGACTCCGCCGGTAATGCCTATGTGACAGGCGGAACCTCGTCGCCCAATTTTCCGGTCACCGCCACGAATGTCCCCGCCTTGTTCAACGGGCTGACCAACAACTTGGCCGGTTACCTCCTCACAACCAACGCCTTCCTGTCAAAACTCGGCCCGAAGGGGACCAACCTTCTCTATTCGGTGGTCTTTGGCGGGTTTGGCGAGGACACCGGCTATGGCGTGGCCTTGGATTCCGCCGGCGAGGCTTTTGTCGCCGGCACAACGTCCTCCACCAATTTCCCCACGCTCAACGCATCGGGCTTGCTGGCCGCGACCAATTCCGGCTATGATGACGTCTTCGTCACGGCCTTCAACACGAACGGCAGCGCGCTCCTTTATTCGGTCTATCTCGGCGGCGCGAATAACGATATTGGCTACGGCATCGCCTTGGATCAGGCCGGGGACGCCTATGTGGTCGGCCAGACCCTCTCGTCAAATTTCCTGACCAACAACGCCCTGCACGCCTCGCTCAACGGCCCGGGTGACGCCTTCCTCGCCAAAATCCTGTTGCTGGAAGTTTCGCCGTCCTTGTCCATTGCCCTTGGCAAAACAAACGTGACGCTCACCAAGCCCGCCTATCTCCCCGAATTTATGCTCGAGTCCATCACCAATCTGGCGTCCACCAACTGGATGTTGGTGACGGTGCCGCCGCCCCCCGTTTACAGCAACGGGTTGCAGATCATCACCCTCCCGGCCACCAATGCCGATTTGTTCTTCCGGCTGCAAAAATTTTGACCCCGCAAATGACTTTTGATTTGGCTTGAAGTGCGGATTCTGCTTTCCTTTTCCCATGAAAAATATTTTAAGGACGATTCTTCCGGCGGTCTTGCTCATGACGCTTTTGGGCGGATCCGCCCTCGCGCAATCCAGGGTTGCCACCGTGGATTTGCGCCAGCTCTTCGATAGTTATTGGAAGACCAGGCAGGCCCAGGCGGGCATTCAGGACATCGCCACCCAGCTCGACAAGGATGACAAGAGCATGAAGGACGATTTGAACAAGGCCACCGCTGATTATCAGCAGCTTTTGGCGCAGGCCAACGATCAGGCCATTTCCGCCGACGAGCGCGACCGCCGCAAACAGGCCGCCGCCGACAAGCTCAAGCAGTTGGAGGATCACCGCACCGCCATTGCCCAATACGAAAACCAGGCCCAGGCCACACTCAACGACAAGCGCCAGCGCATGCGCGATAAGATCCTGGGTGAAATTCAGGCCGCCGTTAATACTGCGGCCAGGGCCGGTGGTTACACTCTCGTCATTGATACTGCGGCGGAAACCGTCAACGCCACCCCCACGGTCGTTTACCATTCCAATGAGAACGACCTCACCGACACCGTGCTCAAGCAGCTCAACGCCGGGGCGCCCATTGACCTCACCCCCGCCGGTTCAGCGTCGTCCGTCCCCTCCCTGTTGAACACCAACACCCCGTAACGGCTGGAGGGGCAAGCGTCCCTCGAGCGCAAAGCCCGCAATTGAATGTGGCAGCCGACGTGAGGAGGCTCATTCCTCATCCGGTAGGGCCGCGCTGCCGCGCCGAAGTCAGACCAAGGCGGGTGGTCGATCCTCTCCTGTTTTTCCATTAGCGTCAATTAGCGGTTAAAAAATTCGTGTGTTTCGTGGTTCCCCTCGTTCTTATTTCTGCTTTCTCATTTCCCAATTTCTGCTTTCCGCTTTCCCATTAGCGGTTAAAAAAATTCTTCGCGTCCTGGCATCTTCGCGTCTTTGCGTTAAATTCTTCGCCGGTCTTATTTCTGCTTTCCTTGCCCCGCTCCCCATTCGATGTTCAGCGTTCCGCGTTCGATGTTCGATGTTCCCCATTTCTATGTTTTCATCCGTGTCCATCCGTGGTTGAAAAAATCTTTGTGTTCCCTGTTCCCTTTGCGCCTTTGCCTCTTTCGCGTCTTTGCGTTAAAAGTCTTATTTCTGCTTTCCTTGCCCCGCTCCCCATTCGATGTTCAGCGTTCCGCGTTCGATGTTCGATGTTCGATGTTCCCCATTTCTATGTTTTCATCCGTGTTTATCCGTGTCCATCCGTGGTTGAAAAAATCTTTGTGTTCCCTGTTCCCTTTGCGCCTTTGCCTCTTTCGCGTCTTTGCGTTAAACTCTTCATGCCGCCTCGGTTTTATTTCTGCTTTCTAGTTTCTCAATTTCTGCTTTCCCAATTTCAGCTTTTGATTTTTCAACCCTCATCCCGCTCCCTGCTGTTCATCCGTGTTCAACCAGCAGGCTTGCCATCATCGTCCACGATGTTAATTTCTCGCCCATGCCCGCCAGGAACGTGAACCGCTTCACGCGCCGTGAATTTTTGGGAACGGTCGCCGGCGCCGCCGCCGCCGCGTCCCTGCCCGGTGTGCTGCGCGCGCAGCCTTCCAAGCCGTCGCGCAGGCCGAATGTGCTGTTCCTCATGTCCGACGATATGCGCGTGGAACTCGGCTGTTACAACAGCATGTTCCACGCTAAGACGCCGAATATTGATGCGCTCGCCAGATCCGGTGTCCGCTTCGACAGGAATTACTGCCAGTTCCCGCTCTGCAATCCGTCCCGCGCCTCCCTGCTCACCGGGCGCAATCCCACCCGGACCAGCGTGCTCGGCAATCGCACGGATTTCCGCGTCGCGCATCCCGGTTGGACGACCCTGCCGCAGTTGTTCAGCCAGAACGGTTACGTGACCGTCCGCGCCGGTAAGATTTATCACGGCGGCATCGACGACGCAAAATCCTGGAACGCCACCAGCGACCACGGCGGCCCGACCGACGATGGCAGCGGCCCCCAGGCCGGTCACACCATGACCGTGCCGCGCGCCCAGATTCCACAGCCGGACGGCGTCCTTCCCCCGCTGCCCGCAGATACCGGACGCGCCGCATATTCCGACCGCATCGTCGTCCTGGACGGCAACGGCGAGGGCCACGGCGATTATTACACCGCCGACCGCACGATTGAAAATTTGCGCAAATACAGGGACCAGCCGTTTTTCATCGCATGCGGCTTTGTCAAACCCCACAGCCCGCCCACCGCGCCGCAGCGTTTCTTCGACATGTACGACGTGGACAAGATCAAGCTGACGCCGGACTTCGCCGCGTGGCCGACCGTGCCGCTGGGCTTTCCGAGTGCCGCCATCCGCAAGCGCAACGCCGACCTGTTCATCGGCCGCGGAGCGAGCGAGGCCGAGGCCAGGCAGGTCATCCGCGCCTACCTCGCCTCCATCTCATGGGTGGACTGGAACATTGGCCGCGTCATCGCCGAACTGGACCGGCTCGGCCTCCGTGATAACACCATCATCGTCTTCGTTGTTGACCACGGTTATCAGCTCGGCGAAAAGGGAAAATGGTCCAAGGCCGGCTCGCTTTTCGAAATGGGCACGCGCGTCCCGCTGATGATTTCCGCGCCCGGCATGGCGGGCAACGGCCGCAGTTGCACCCGCATCGTCGAGTCGCTCGATATTTATCCCACCCTGGTGGAACTGGCCGGCCTGCCGTCGCAAGGCGAAATCGAAGGCACAAGCCTCGTGCCGCTGTTGAACAAACCGTCAGCGGAATGGGACAAGCCCGGCTTCAGCATTTGGAGCGAGGACGGCAAAACCATTCACGGCACCGCCGTGCGCACCGAACAATGGCGCTACGCCGAGTTCGGCAGCAACGGCATCAACGGAGCGATGCTGTTCGACCCGCACAAGGACCCGCTCGAAATGAAAAATCTGGCGAACGACGACCAATACAAATCCGTCGTGGCAGAACTTTCAGCCCTGACCCGTAAATACGCCGCCACGCTTGACACCGCCTGATCCTCTTCTTGTCTTCCCCCTTCCCTTTCATTCGATGTTCGATGTTCGATGTTCGATGTTCGATGTTCGATGTTGGATGTTCGATGTTGGATGTTCGATGTTGGATGTTCGATGTTGGATGTTCGATGTTGGATGTTCGATGTTGGATGTTCGATGTTGGATGTTCGATGTTCGATGTTGGATGTTGGATGTTGGATGTTCGATGTTCGATGTTGGATGTTCGATGTTCGATGTTGGATGTTCGATGTTTCCCATTTCAGTTTCTTGCCGCGCCGAAGTTGAACGAAGGCGGGTCAGCATTTCAGTTTTTATCCGTGTCCATCCTTGTCCATCCGCCCACGTCGCGCCGTAGTGTAACGAAGGTGGATTGCCGCGCCGAAATCAGATGAAGGCGGGCGGTTAAAAAATCTTCGCGTCCTGGCATCTTCGCGTCTTTGCGTTGGTTTCTTTTTGTTCTCTGCCGGTCTTATTTCTGCTTTCTGCTTTCCCAATTTCTGCTTTCCGCCTTCCCCTCCATTCGACGTTGGACGTTTTCCGCCATCTTCCATCTTCCATCTTCCATCTTCCATCTTCGCTTCCGGTTGCTCCCTGTCCCCAGCCCGCGGGACTATGCCTTTCACGAACGCAAATTGAATTGCCAGAAAAGACCAGAAGGCAGAGGATTATTTTATGACTGATGACCAATTCAAAAAACTCGCGGCGATTGTGCTTACTGATTATGAGCGGATTGACCTTCTAACACACACCGTCACAAATCTTATCGAGCGGATGGCGAGCGCGGGAGACGATTTTGACGGACGCGCGAACAAGCTTCGATTTGCCGCAGAACAACTAGAAGCGCTCGCTGTGTCCGCAGCAAAGGAGCGGGATGATTTGCGGAAGTTTTTTGGGATTTCATAATAAACCCCCAAAGTCAAACCGCCTTATTTCGATAGTCCGCGCGCCCTACGTCTCCGCATAACTAGCTTTTGCCATTCTCGCATTTTGTCGCGGCATTGCTGGCAATAGTAAAAAGGCTTTCCCCCCTTGGGATTGATTTCAGAAGCACCCCCGCATTCGTGGCAACGGCATTGAACACGCAGACGGTGACGCCACAACGAAAGATAAGCACGTTTTCGGACACGCCGCCAGAAACGCCTTGCTCCCCTGTTCCGGCGTGTCAGACGCCGTTTGCGGAATAGCTGACGCGGTTTAACCAGCCAAGCGACTTGTTTGCCGCTCGCCAGCAATTCCTTTCACTTCGCTGGCTGGCGATACATGAGACGCTTGCCAGTAATCAGCGGAAGAAAGTTTGCCATCCGTTGACCGTCTGTGCATTTGCGATGATTCCAGCGAAATTCAAACTCGCTAGCGTATTTTTGAAGATGTTCCGCCGATATGCAATGCCACGAGCCATAGACACCCCTTTTGAGCAAGGAAAAGAACGATTCGCAAGTGTTGACGTGCGACACCGTGCCATCTGGATTGTGTCGGGCGTATTCATACCGGCCATGATTCACGCGGTCATGGCGTTTGTAGTCCTTTAACGGCATTCGATATGCCGCGTGTTCATCCGTGTTAACGATTGCGGTTTTGCGTGTGGCACCCGCCATAAATGCGCCGATGTTCTTTGCCGTCACGGTAGGAATAACCCGCGTGCGCGCTTCCCCGTTACGCTCGACAATCAGAGCAACGCAAGTTTTGCGATCTGGCCTTTCAAAATTGGGCATGAAAGTTTCATCCGCCTCACAAGTGTTATCTAGCGGCTTTGCCGTTTTCAAATCGGTTGCCATTGCATGCCGGATGCGATGAGCTAGAAACCATGCCGTGCGATATGTCGTTTTGAGCATCCGCGAAAGCTGCATTGCGCTGATGGATTTTTTTGACGAGCAAATTATAAAACTTGCCATCAGGATTTTGGAAAGCGGGACGTGCGAATCTTCAAAGACCGTGCCAACCGTCGCGCTAAATGGATTGCGACACGCGCCGCAAAAATAAACACCCTTGCGAACGCTGACGCGGCTACCTGCTTTGGCCGTTAGCTTTGAAATGGGCTTGGCATTGCCGTCATTCTGGCAATGGGGGCAAATCGGCTTGCCATCCGGCCAGCGCAATTTTTCAAACAGCTTGCGTGCCCGGTTTTCGTTGGAAAATTTCTTTGCCAGCAAAACCAGATTCAACTCGTCAGCATTAAATGTCGTTTTCATCTTGACTAAAGGTTAAAACAAAAGTATGCTTGTGTCAAACTAAAAGTTAAACTAAATGTATGAAACTAAAAATGGGCCGTCCAAAGCTGCCGAAGGGCGAAGTCAAAGACGTTTTGCTTGGTGCGAAGTTCGCACCGGATGAAGCAAAACGTGTCCACGCCGCCGTGAAACGTGAAAACATGGGTAAATCTGCATGGATCAGGAAAACCCTGCTTTCCGCCGCTTAATAAAGAGCCGCGCCGTAGCAATCCGACGCGGCTCGCCGTTATTTCATTGCCGATGATTACCGGCGCATGTGGGGTATTGGTCTCCGAACGATTCCACCGCAAGTGCGCGTTGGTCGGAACGGACTCAAATACCGCGCCGGACTTCTCCGGCATTGGACATGATTCTTGCGTCTTTTCATAAATTTAATCTTTTAAGACTGAATTTGTTTGACGCGCGAAGCAAAAGGCCGTAGAAGTATTGCGTTTGATACGCCACGGTTGGGCTTCGCGCTCAATACTGGTTTTAGAGAGCCGAATTGACGTTCGGCTCTTTTTTATTTTACATTAGTTCACCCATAAAAACGAAACCGTCTTGCATCCAACTGAAAAACGCCCGGCGCGGGCATTGGATACAAGACGGTTGTAAGACGATACTCGCCAACAATCGGATTTTCAGTTCCGTGGGGCTTCGCCCCTATGCTCTATATGTGAAGTCATTCAAACGCAGACAACTTGATTAAAATGCAGTAGAATCAAGGTCTTTCTGCGAGTTGTTGTGCCTATCAATAGGCACACATCAGCAACCAAGCTCTTGACGCAACCATTGCCGGATTTCATCCCAGACAATCAGCCTTGGCCGCAAATCCTCAATCAAAACCGCCTTCAAATCAGGCCGCAAATGTCCATCGGGACAATAATGAGGATTTGTGCGCAATGCCTTTATGGTTTTCTCTATTGATGTATTGAAATGCGACTTCAATGCCTCTGTGGGTGATGGGGGAATGCGTGCTGACTGCGATGCGCTGCGGTTTTGGCCATTGCGTTTGTCGCCCTTGATTCTTGCCCTTTCCGAATCCCTTAATCTACCGAAAATTTCAGTCTTCAAAAAATCAGAATTTTGCAACTGGATGTCCGGCAGATCGGCCACATTCAATCCAACGATTTGACCAATCCTGATTCGCGCACGTTGGCCTGGATGATTTAGAGAAAGCAAAAGTGCGTTCAGTTTTTTAGTCGGCAAGTCGCCCCAATAAAACTGTTTTTGCTTTGATGTGTCGTTGCGGTGGAGTTTTCGCCAATAAATAGTTAGCTGGCCGTTCTTTTGGCGTCTTTTGATTTTTGAATCGGGATTTAACTTTTTGCCTTTGATGGCGAAAGAAAAGTGGTAAATTGACAGCAAGTAAAGTGAAAACAAAACTCGTTTTGATGGCCGCCATATTTGCTGCGCTTGTTTCATCCGCACAGACGAACAGCATCATATTTCCGCAACTGATTTCGATCACAAATTCAGTCCTGATGACCAACGCAGAGCTTAGAACCATTGTCGGAAATAAGTTGTTTTTCAGGAACGGTGACGAATATCGGTCATTTCATGCCGCAGACCTGAACACGAATGTTTTTGTCGCGCTCAATGTTACGCTGGAACAATTAAACACCAAACAGCAGGCATTGGACGCCGCAGAACAGAAACGGAAGGATGAACTGGCCGCGCAGCAGGCAGAACAAGCGCGGCAGAAACAATTACAAATGCAGCAACGAGCCGAAGCCCATGCAGCAGCCCAAAAACGCTGGCAAGAACAACAGGCCGAAAATGCAGCCAATCCACAAAATCGGCCTTATGTAACGCCGCGAGAAAGTATCGGACTTGGAGAATGATTTTTATGCCAAAAGCCATTGATTTGAGAATAAAGGGAGCGGCTGGAATGAAG
>Ga0302320_10000575_pt1 | contig 87475 bp, 97 predicted proteins | sample Bog_T0_3_FD_202130 | JGI IMG/M metagenome (GOLD analysis project Ga0302320, IMG submission 202130) | Peat permafrost microbial communities from Stordalen Mire near Abisko, Sweden - Bog_T0_3 | ecosystem: Environmental > Terrestrial > Soil > Wetlands > Peat | place: Sweden: Abisko, Stordalen Mire...
TGTCGTCAGGCTCGCATGGGCAACCTCGGGACGCTGGCCACCAGCCTGCCCCGTCCGCTTTATATTTTCTTCTTTGCCGAGGTGTATGACCTGCGGTTCCCGAGGATAGGGAATGAACGGCACGCGTTTCCTCAGACTTTCGACTGTCTTGCGTCCCGTAACTGGGTGCGCGGTTCCCTCCGGAAGGTCAATGGGCGGCTTTGCCGCGCATAATCCCCTCTGCTGTACCTCTTCCACATGAACATTTCGATCCATGAGACCACCCCGGAGCTGTTTAGCCTCCTGAACGTTTGCTCGGTCCATTTCATCAAGGACAACATGATCCGCGCCCGGCTTTGCTGGGATTGCTGGGAGGCGTCGCTGGACCTTCAGGATGTCACCAATGCGGGGATCTCGGGCAAGACCTGCCCCTCCGTCACCGTCAAGTTCAGGCACGCCGAGCACAACGGCAGCGACGGGATCAATGCCATGATGGCCTTCCTCGCGGTGCGCGGCGATGACCTCAGGAAGACATGGGCCGACGTGGTCGCCATGGACTGGCCGAAGAGCGATTTCTTCACGCCCAGCATCACCGACGGGAGCACGACCTACCACCTACACATGGAAAAGGCAGTTCGCGTTTACTCCCCCTTCGCGGTTTACAACCCCCTGAAGGCAGCCCCGGCCAAGTGGACCGTGGCCCACGTCATCCGGGCGCTCTGGAACGGGCAATTTGAGGGGCTCAAGTGCGACAACCAATTCACGGATGACTACGCTTTCGACGCCGCCGCCAATTTTGGGCGCGGGCAGATCCGCGACGGAAGGGCCTTCGCCTCGAAGCTGATCGAATCCCCCAGCGGCTGGTGGGCGCATGGCCCGAGTGCAGACGGTGCCGAGGTCTCCATCTGCTGCCACACTTTCGACTGCAATTCCTTCAAGTTCCGGGTCGACGGGGTGCAATCGGTTGCGCCGGTTGCTGCGGTCGCCTAAGGGGCGAATCCTCGCGAAAGCGTACCTTTCCGCCATGGTTGCACTGCATACTCTTCCGGTCCCGAGCCCGAAACCCCTCCCCAGGGGGGGCGTGATCAAGACGGCGGTCGGGGATGTGACCCTTCGCCAATACGCCCGGGCGTGGCGCGCGGCCAAAGCGATGCCGGTAATTGCAACTTTCAGGCATTCGCTGACGAGTCTCGGGAGTGCAACCCGCGATGAGGTGCTTAGGCAGTTCTCGGATGGCCTGCACGATCGCATAAACCGGCACATCCCAGGATACGGGGGCGGGCGGAAGTGGTCGAGTGACTGGCAGCGCGAGATGACCTATACCGCCCGGATGCTAAACACTCCGCGACTGGTGATCGATTGGCTCCCGGCTGATCTGCGGAAGCGTTTTTTGCACCGCTTGCGCAGCTCCGAGTAGTCTTTTCCTGTGAAATTCGAACGCGACCACTCCCTCCGGTTCGCAAGCAATGGGTACCCCCTCCGGCTGTTCCCCACTTCCAAGGAAGCGGCCCATGTGGCCAAAATCTGCGGGTTTGGCGTGGACGCCAAGCTTGGGGGCTTTGAGGGAGGTTGGTTGTTTTTCGATGGAGAGAACTGGCGCGACATCGACGGGGTAGTGCCCGCCGACGCGTGCGGGGGCGTCAAGGCCCGGGACGCGACCAGCGAAACCGCCGCATAGGCCCGTACCTTTCTACCATGCCGCTCCTCTTCACCCCCACTGGAACCTGGAACGTTGATCTCAAGGTCGATCTTTCGCCGGGATGCACCGCGGAAGACGCCGAAATCGACACCGCCGCGCTCACCACCCATTCCTTCACGGTCCAGGCGGACACCGAGGGGGAGGCCGTAGAAGCTGCCCTCGACGAGTTCCACGACGCCATCCCGATCGGGGTGCTTGATTACGTCGAAATTGCCCCCTCTGCGACCCCAAAGGGCTAAAGCACTTTTGCCGGACTTCGGCGAAAGTATCTCTCTTATGCAAGCGCTCGCCAGAGGCCTACTTACGGGGGCTTCCCGGATAATCGGGTACAGGGGAGCGAAAGAGGCCGGCCAGGGAGCCGACGAACAGGGTGCTTCTGGAGGGCGAAAGCTCCCGAGCGGTCTCCGTGGTGCTATAAGCTAAGAGACACCGTACCTCTCCGCCATGCTCTTCAACTCACGCCTCGCCTCCCTCCACGCTTCCGCGACGCGCGCCTCCTTGGCTCGCCAACTTTGCAACCTCCGTTCGAAGCGGTCCCTTTCATCGGCTGAGGCGGTCCGCCTAGACCGAATCGTCACGAGGTTGCAGATCTTCGAGGCGACATCCTTCTGTGCGGTGCTCTAATTGGTTCCTTCTGGAGGCAAGAAACCGCCGCCTTGCCTGTCCTTACCGTATCTCTCCTTACTCTTTATGATATCAGACACCTCCGCCTCACTGTCCCGTGCCGCTTCCCACACCCAGGCTCTCCCCCTGTCCCGCAGGCATATCCCGGTCACTGGACGCTTGGTCATCAAGCGCAATGGGACTTCCGTTAAGTTCGACCTCAACAAGATCACCCGCGCCATCGCCCTTGCCGCCTTCGAGGTGAACAACCCGGACGTGCGCAACGCTTCCCGGGACGACCTTCTTGCCTGCTTCGGCCTCTCCCCCGACGATTTCATCACGGTCGCCAAGACCGCTGAGCGGGTCCAGACCGCCCTTGAGGGCCTCTATTACCGCGCAGGCAAGCACCCGACGATTGAGCAGGTCCAGAACGCTGTTGTCGGGCAGATCGCCGCTGATGGCCTCTGGGAGGTTGCAACCGCTTACATGGCCTACCGCCTGCATCAGGCCGACCGCCGGTTGACCGCCTACCCGGCGAGCGGCATGAGCGACTACATCGCCCAGTCCAAATATGCCCGCTACAACGCTAAGCACGGTCGCCGGGACATCTGGAGCGAAAGCGTTTCCCGCGTCGAGGGAATGCACCGTTCCCACTTCATCACCCAGCTCAACGACAGCCTTCCGGATTCGTTCTCCCATGTCGCGGCCCTTGCTGGTCGCCACATCGAACTTCTTGAGAGCATGTTTGCCGGGAAGACCCTGAGCGAGATTCTCAAGGACTGCTTCAGTGCAGTCGAGCGCAAGGAAGTACTCCCCTCGATGCGTTCTATGCAGTTTGCCGAGGCCTGCCTGTCCGCCCATGGACGCATCTTCAATTGCTCCTTCTCGAATCTGGACCGCCTCGATTTCTTCAAGGAATTCTTCTATCTCCTGCTCTGCGGATGCGGTTGCGGCTTCTCTGTCCAAAAGCAGCACATCGCCCTCCTTCCCGCTCTGCCTGGCCGTGGGTTGGAATCCGAGCTTCCGGTCGCACACCATATCGTCGCAGACACCATCGAGGGTTGGGCCGACTCTCTTGACGCCCTGATTAAGAGCTTCTACGAGGGAACCAAGGCCGAGTTCAGCTTCCATCAGATCCGCCCTCGTGGCGCCGCCCTCAAGACCTCAGGAGGCAAGGCCCCGGGCCACCTCCCCCTTAAGAAGGCCCTCGCCAAGATCGAGGCCATTCTTGCCGGAGCCTCCGGTCGTAGCCTCAAGTCCATCGAGGCCTACGACATTTGCATGCACGCTGCCAAGGCCGTCCTCTCAGGGGGGATTCGCCGTTCCGCAACCATTTGCCTCTTTTCCTACGACGACGAGGACATGATGACCGCCAAGACGGGCAACTGGTTCGAGGCGCATCCCCACCGCAGCGCCTCCAACAATTCCGCCGTCCTCCCCCGCTCGATGAAGGATGACGCGATTTTCCAGAAGCTCTTCAAGAGCACCAAGGAGTTCGGCGAGCCCGGTTTTGTCTTCTGCGACAACCCCGACGCGGGCATGAACCCCTGCTCAGAGATCGGACTTCTTCCCGTCGTCAACTGGGACCTTGCTCCCCAGGAGGTCGAGAACCTCTACAAGTGGGGCTACACGGGCGACCTGCCTGGCACCACCCGCCTCTCAGGCTGGGAAATGTGCAACCTGACCAGCACGAACGGCTCCCTTATCCGCAACGTCGAATCCCTCATAAAGAGCACGGCTCGCGCATCCATCATCGGCACCCTTCAGGCCGCCTATACCGATATCCCCTACCTCGGGCCTATCACCCGCCTGATTAACGAGCATGACGCCCTTCTCGGCGTCTCCATCTGCGGCTTCATGGATTCCCCTGAGGTTCTCCTCAATGGAGAGGCCCTCACCGAGGCCGCCCACGTTGTTCGGGCCGTCAACTCCCTCATGGCCGACCTGCTCAAAATCAATCGCGCCAGCAGGACCACGACCGTTAAGCCCGAAGGCACCACGGCCGCCCTCCTCGGAACCGCCTCTGGCATCCACCCGAACCACTCGCGCCGCTACTTCCGCCGCGTTCAGGCTTCACGCACCGACCCGCTCTACCTGCACTTCAAGAAGCAGAACCCTCAGATGTGCGAGGCCAGCGTTTACGATCCCGACCACACGGACGTCATCACCTTCCCGGTACAAGCCCCGGAGCACGCCATAATCAAGGGCGACATCGGAGCCATCGAATTCCTTGAGTATGTCCGCCTAGTTCAGCGCTCTTGGGTCCGCGAGGGCGCCAACCCCGCCAACAACCGCGCGCCCGAGGTTTCCCACAACGTTTCGAACACCTGCACCGTGAAGGCCGACGAATGGGCGGCCGTGGCAGACTACATCTGGACGAACCGTCAGGACTTCACCGGGATTTCGCTCCTCGGAGAGGATGGCCAGACCCGCTACGCGCAGGCTCCCTTCCAGACCGCCGAAACCGACGAGGACATCGTCCGCTGGAACCACCTCCAGCCCAAGGCCGTCGACTACAAGGCGTTCAAGGAGGGAACAGACAACACGACGACCAAGGAAAGCGTGGCCTGCGCAGGAGGGGCCTGCCAGGTCATCTGAGGGACGCACCACACGCCAGGCAACTGTTCAGCCATAGATCAACTCATCGTTCGTACCTTTTAGCATCATGACAGCAACCGCCAAGGAACCCTTTTGCCAGTTTCACGAGGACCAGATCAAGGAGTCCGGCCTCCTTTCCCCCGAACGCTACGCCGTAGTGGAGGCCGCGGTAACAGCCCGGATGCTCCCGTGCTTTTATGCGGACGGAACTCAGATACCCCACGCGGTCGTCGCCAGAACCGGAGCCACCACCGGCCGGATCGTCGCGCAGCCCGATGAGAATATGGTTTCCTATCTCCGGCGACTTATCCTGCCGGCGGTCCTTACCGCTTCGGAGCTCGATACGATCAACGAGTATTGCCTAGCCGCATCGTGCGAGCGGCGAGACGCCGAGCGTTTTGAAAAGGCCGAAAAGCTCAATTCGTGGGACGGCGGGGTCTTCTACGGGGACGAGTATCATTCCAGTATTGAGGATTTGATTAGTAATCTGGCGACAGGCGACGAGGACGATTCATTTCCCAAATACGTTTGGGCTGCGGAAGGGCGGCAAGTGGTCGACGGCTTGACGGTTTCGGATGTGACTGAAAACGCCATCTGCAACAACGGATGGGAGGATATGGACTCCGATGATCTAAACGGCGGGGCGGAGTTGCAGGCTGCGCTCGACAAATTCGTCGAAGCCAACGCTTCTGTCATTTCCTACCAGCCCGACTACACCAAGGCCATCCTCCTGGCTGATTTTCTCAAGGAGGAACCGGCACAGGTTGAAAAAGCCGAGTCCCCTGCCAATAAAGCCTGATTGCCGACTGCGATCGTGCAGGAGAGGACGGGAGCCGATAAGCCCCGGCCTTTCCCTTTGGAGGACTAGAGCGCTTTTACCCGGTGGCCCGCCCGGGTGCTATAACCTTGGTATGAGCGCAACGTATCTCTCGCGCATGTCCCGCAAACAACAAGTCGTTCGCCATCTTGGGTGCGTGTGTTGCCATCTTTCCTCCCTTAAACGCTGGAACCGGATCAAATCTCACCTCGCGGGCATCGGACGTGCCTTGGCCTTCTGGATTCCCCAGATTCAGGCGTAATTCGTGGGGCGCATACCGGATCCGTAACCTTCGGCCATGAACGCAACGAAACTTGCCGAGCAGCCCGATGCGACCCCCTTGGGGAAAACGGGATCGAGCAAGGATAAGCACAGGCGGACCGCCGCCCATGCGATTGCAGGGGGCGTGCTCATCTTCGTGAGCTTCTTCCTGATGTTGGCTTCGATAAAGACCAACTGGCATTGCGCTGCTTCCCTCTGTGTGGCTTCTCTCGCTGGAGGCGCTTTTTGCCTGTTTGTGGCGATCCTTCGTTTCTTTGGTCCGTTCGACGACATGGGGGCCGAGGACTCCGACGCATGCCGCCCTCGCTAGGGCTTGGGGGCTCATCCGTTTCCGTAATCTCTACCCATGAGCAAAACCAACGAACCGACCTTCTGCGGTCTTCCCTGGTCCACGATCCAAGCGATGCAGCAAGGCACTTACCGTCCAGCACCGTTCAAGATCACGGGCAAGAAGCCTGCCACGGACCAGGACCAGAGACTCCTGGCCGAGCACGGCGAGCAAGGGCTTCGCGACCGCCAGCTCTACGGAGTGCTCGATCGGCTGAATCTCCCCGCGCCTGTCTGACCGCGGGTGTTCCGAACCCCCTCCCAATGCGAAAGACCACCCCAGAACCTAAAGTCAGAGAAGACATCCGCCTTCGCGAGAAGGCCCAGGAGCGGGGTTGGACGGCGAAAGTCCACCATTCGGACCGCGAAAAGAAAACCCCTGCAAACCACCTCCAGTTTCACACCGATGCGAAACACCTCTGGTTTTGCACGCTCGGGTGGGCCTGCGCTGATTTTGTCCGCACGTCCACCCTCGGGGGCCAGTTCTCTAACCACAGGTACTATCCGGACCTCCGCCAGGCCCTCGACACCGAGAGCTGACAGGGGAAGGACGGGAAGCGCAGGCTGCAGGCCTCAAGGCCGCGCTCCCAGGGTAATCCGGCCCCCCAGGGCCTTGCGGGGGTAAAGTACTTTACTGGGGTTGTTTTGCTTCCGGGGAGAGAGCGGCCGATTTCTCCTCCTTCGGGCATCGTATCTCTGGGACATGACCAACTTTCTAAAAACCCGCTTCGTTGTGGTGCATGGTGACACGCTTTGCAGCACGATCCCAGGAGACCCGCTCTCAGGCCAGATCCTTTCGACTCTCATCTGTGCGAGCCGGAGCTGGCTTGATGGCACATGCTGCTTTCCGCTCGATCCGGCTTGGGTCGCAAGCGACGACTGCCCGAAGCCCCTCGACCTCGCAAAGGTCCGCGAGGGTACGCAGGAGGTGAAGTTTGACCCCGCGCAACTTCGCCCGGCCACCCGCTCCGATTTCGAGACCTTCAGGCTCTCTGCCAAGGGTTATGCGAGGGACACCGAGCACTACGACTTCCCAAAGGACTGAATTGGGATTCGCCCTCTGGTTGGAAACCTGCCGCCGGGAATAATGAATTTGCCACGAGCCGACTGCGCTCCCCTTCGACTTGCCTCCGCGTACCTCTACGCCATGAGATTTGACCAATTTTGCTCCCGCATCGGACACCGAGAGAACGGTTATTCAAGGGTCTGGATCGAGGACTCCTTCGACCGGCTATCGCGCAACGGGTTCACCCCCGGCACCTCGTTTGAGCCCCAGTTCCGCCCCGGCGTCGGTCTGGTTCTCGCTCCCACGGCGATCGGCTCCCTGACAGTCAGCCAGAGGCGGGGCGTGCCGCTGCTCTCCTACGAGCGGCCATCAGTCTCCCACCAGTTCGAGGCCACCCCGGACGTCCGGGTCCGCATTTCGGTCAATCACGTGACCATCATGCCGAGGCTTCGGGTCTTCTCCATCGGGGGACTCAGGAACGAGACTTGGAACCTTTCCGGCCTCACGGTAGCCACCCCCTCCGGGTCAATCTCCCTTGAGGGAGGCAGTCCGGTCCACGCGCCTAAGGTCGTTCAAACCCTACGGGCGGAGTTGACGGAAGCCAATCTTGTCGCGGCCACCGAGTTTATGAACAATGTGCTGGCCCCCCGGCTCGAGTTGAGCGGCGAAGCCCTCCTTGTCCACATCGCGGGCCAGTTCCTCTCCGACGGTGATTACAAGGCCGAAGGCCCGGGGATCTTCGTCCGCTAGGGTTCTCTGCGTACCTCTACGCCATGAACTTTGAACTCATCGAATTGTTCGCCGGGTACGGTCTCCTCACCGAGGCCCTGACCGCAGGATTGAGCAAGGTCGGCGAAGTGCAGATCGTGGCCGGGTCCGAGCTGGAACCCCGCTATCTGAAGCTCTGGTCGGCACGCCACCCCGCTTCCTCGACCTTCTGCGGGTCCGTGGGGGACTTTCACCCTGCCGAACTTTCGGTTCCTAAGAAGGCAAAGCGGATTCTGGTATGCGGCATCCCATGCACTGGCGCTTCCGGCGCTGGAAAATCCAAACTTCACCTGTCGGCCGCCGAGGAGCACAAGGACGTCGGTCACCTTTTCCTCTACGTTGCCCACTATATCCGGCTCCATGGCAAGACGCTCGACGGGGTGGTCTTCGAGAATGTCCCCCCTTACGCGAGGAGCCTGTCGGCCCGCCTGCTAAGGGGTGCCCTCAAGGAGTGCGGGTTCGAGATTTTCGAGAAGGTCGTCAATCCGTTCACCGACTTCGAGACGCCAACTCAGAGAGAACGGTGGATTTTGGTCGCCTCCAAGGGCCTCAAGTTCAACTGGCTGTACGAGCCGAAGGCCTTCAAAGGAACGATGGGGCAATTTTTGGACGCTCCCTCCGCTCTGGACGATGCCGAATCCGCCACGCCCGAGCAGGTCGCCGCGGACAGCAAGTTTTTGAACCGGAAGGCCGCAGAGGGTTGCGGCTTCCGCATGAGGATCTTGACGCCTGATTCCGAGAAGTGCCCGACCGTCTGCAAGACCTACGGAAAGCGCCAGCCATCCGCGACGTTCATCAAGACCTCTTCGTCCTACCGGATGATCCGCCCCCGCGAGTTGGCGAGGATTTCCGGCTTCCCGGAGTCCTTCCCGCTACCGGAAGCCCGGACCACGGCTTACGAGGTCTTGGGGCAAGGGGTTGTGTTCAATCCTTTCTTCGAACTCGGCAAGGCCCTCGGGGGGTACTTGAGCGGCACCGCAGCCGCCTCACCCAAGCGGGCGGTGGTCGAGCAACTGGAACTCGCCATGTAAGGCGAGTCTTGGCCGCCGGCGTACCTCTACGCCATGAACAACCCTTACATTCCCGCAGTATGCCGCCACCCGCACGGGGGCTGGACGCTAGGAATGCCGATCTCCAAGGGAAGCACCCTTCGGACCTACGCGGGCAGCTTTCCCTCCCCCAAGGCGGCGGGAATCGCTCTTGCCTCATGGAAGCGTCAGCACCTTCCCCCGAAGGCGGTCAATCGGCAGGCGAGTCTCGATTTCTCGGCTCCGGTTCACCTTCTCGACGCGGCGTAACTCTAGGCCATGATCGCCTGCACCAAGCCCTCGCCTCTTCTGGTCGCTTGCTGCTACTGCCACCAAGTCAAGGTGGGGTTCATGGAATACAGGACCGACCCTTCGGCCCTCGCGGGGGCGGGAGAAGAAGTTTCCCACACCTACTGCCCCGGTTGCGCGGAACTCCATTTTGGCATTAGCAGGGATGCGTACCGTCTCGAAGAGGAACGTAAGCTCAAGGCCGCGTAGCCTTTCCCTTGTGAACACAGCCACTCTCACGAACCGATTCGGCGATCCCGTGACCGCAACGGTCGGGTAACTGATCTTTTTCAAGTACGACGTGGAGCTGGGCGCCATCGTCAAGAGTATCGGCGAGGGCCGTTGGAATGGGGGTCCCCGGGTGGTTGTCGACGCAGCTGAGGGCGAATACCCCTCCTGCGATCTCAAGATCGACCTGGCCGACTGTTGGAATGAATGAACTGGGCTGATTTCGACGTGAAGCGTGGACGTAGTCTCTCTCCCATGAAACTCTCCGCCATCAAGAACCTCCCCACGTTCGGCGAATTGGTTGCTTCCCGCCGCGTGCTAGCCCCCACCTCGCAGAGCCGGACGCGCTGGGCCTCCCCCGTTCGCATCGTCTACACACGCAAGTCCAAGCACAGGACCGACTACGACGCCTAGGCGTCCTTTCTGGGGGCAAGCGGGTGGAGGGTTGAAACCCTCTCCGGTTGCCTCCCGTCCCCGGGTGCTAGACTAATCGTATCTCTCTCCCATGAGACTCCTCCGAAACCTCCTCCTGATCGGCCTGCTTGTCGGCTTTATTTACCTTATCTACAAGTTCTTCAAGGCCCTCGCTAACGCCCTTGTCTCGGGTGTCGCTTTGATCGCCCGCCGCTAATCCTTCACGACCCTCCTCCTTTCCCCCCCCCCCATGCTCACTCCCGCGATATTCCGATACCTACTTCGCGCCCCCGCGCGGACTTTGGCCCATCTGGACAAGGCTGTGATCAATGCACGCCTGATCGCACTTGAGCAGGTTGACATTGCGATCGGGGGGCACTGCGCGAAGGCACCGCTCCTGAAATATGTCCTTTGGGCGAGCATCGACTACCGGGGAGCATGGGGCGATCGACGAGCTTACCTCGCAGGAGCAGCCGAGCCGGATCGACGCGCCAAGGTCCGAGAGGACCTCAGATTCGCGCTCATGCGGGTCAAGGGACGCCAAGTCATCCGCGATTGGGACGTCGACGACCTTTTCAGGAAGTATTTCGACAAGGCCCTCCTGGATCGCACCTGACGCCTCGAGCCCTGGGACGCGCCGTGGGTCCGTATCTTTCACGATATGAAGACCCCTCTTGAGACCGCGACAGCCGCCTACTTTGCAGAGTATGAGGTATGGCGTACCGCTTTGAAGGCCTTCGAAGTGGTCAAAATGAAGTACCGGGCCCGCCTGGTCGACGACAAGACGTTTGTCGCTGCCAAGGCGATCTACGACGCAGCAAGCAAGGTACTGGACGGGTTCGAGGGGGCTGTGGTCGCCGCAGGGAACGCCACCTACGGCACGAACGCCACGCACATCCTTCGCCCTGACGCGCCTGTTCAGACCGTAGAGGACCTCTTGCACCCCGTGCCCTCCTGCTCGGCAAGATTCTCCTGAAATCCATGCGTGGGGCGATCACCCGTATCTTTGGGCATGATTCCCGCGATCACCCCCCTTGTTACTGCTGCTATCGACCTCGACGAGCTGAGCCTCCAGCACCGGGTTGACATGACCGCTGAGGAGGCGACCGCCTTTCTCGACTCCGCCGACAGCCACCTCGAGATCCTTCCTGAGATGGTCCTCGCGGCGATTCCGAAGGATTCCAAGTGGGAGCCCTGTTTCTCGATAGGCAAGGAATACAGCCGCGTGATCTACGTTCGCCTCGGGGGCCGCTACATGGGGCTCGCCCCGGCTATCTCGGCCGCAATGAGCACATTCGAGCCCGACGAGATCGAAATCACCAAGGACAATTCAATTCGCCTCTGGTGGGACTGAGTTGCAATTAGCGACGGTCCAGAGAGCGGAAGGCTTCCGTATCTCTGGGCATGCTTGCCAACCTCACTTCCCCCTTCGTTGCACACCACGGCACTTCGGGCCGGTTCCAGACCTTCAGCGAGGACTTTATCCGTCATTTCGGCTTCCACGTAGGAACCCGGGAGCAAGCGTCTCATTTCGGCCGCCGCTGCCTCTCTGTCCTTGTCAGGATATCCAACCCCCTTCCCCTCCCCGATCTTGGGACATGGGATTACCAGTCCGTTATCCGTGAGGCCCGCAAGGCAGGGGTGGACATCACCGAGGGGGAGTACGACCAGGTATTCAACCACACCGACGAGACCAAAGCTACCCGGCGCCTCTTGGAGGCCAAGGGATTCGACGGGATCGTCTACTATAACGCCGTCGAGGGCGGGGGGTACTCCTACATAGCTTTCCGCCCCGACCAATTGACGATCCTGCCAAAACAGTGCGGCTAAGCGCCCGGTTGTACCTATTCCCATGCGATCGACCCTCAATCCCTCTCCGTCCGCACAGCAAACTTTGGTCCGCGCCATCCCTATGGCCGACCTGAGGAGCCACTTAGGGCTGTCTTTAGACCTGATGTGGGGAAGCCCCTTATGCACTTCTTTTCGTCCCCGAGCGGTCAAACAGCGCTTCCTGTCCGACGCAGCGGTGCGGTCCGAGATCGAGCGCCGGGAGGTCATAAACGACGCCAAGAGGGCCAACCCCCACCTGAACCACTCCTGAGGTGCTATCCTCAACCCGTACACGCTCACCTGCCATGCCCTCCCCCCTTACCCGCAACCTCATCCCCTCCCGTGTCACCATGGATGCCATGGAGGCAAGCTACCCATGCTTCCTCGACCGCGCCGAGAAATGGAATGGATGGGCATGCCCGTTCTTCACCAAGGAACAGGCCGAGAAGCTCCTTGCTGTGTTTGCCGCGGACGAGCCCGGCTTCACGTGGGCTTATTACCCGGGCCGCGAGGCTTTCGGCATCGAAACGGCTGACTACCCCGGAGAGGAGGACGTTTGCCACGTGACCAAGCACCCGACGCTCGGAGACCTCTACCCCGTAGGAAGCTGGAATTGGTGCTGGGTCGAGGTCTCCCCCCCTACGATTGAGAGGCTCCTCCTGAAGGGCATGACCGATCCGGAGGCCCAGGAGCGGACAGGGCTTTCCCTGAACGAGTTGGCGACGGTCGGCGGTGGGTATACAACTCAAGCATTGCTGGTCGTCAAGTGGCCGGATGAAACCTCCGGTTGGTGTGTCTTTAACGGCACCGGATATTGGGCGATCGTGGGCAATTCCAACGAGCTTTTCACAACCGAGGATGACTGCCTCGCATGGCTGAAGGCCCAGCTTCGCTGATGGCCGGGACGCAAACCGTATCTCTCGCTATGCCCGACGAACCCACTTTTACCTTCCCGGACGGCTCTACCCTGAGCCCCCTCCCCTACGACGCCGAGAAATGGAAGCTCTTTGTCGCCAATGACCGCTTCCTGGCCTTTGTCCTCAAGGGGCGCTTCGACACCCATGGGGAGCCTTGGTTCAACTCGACCGTGTTCGAGGACAGCAACCAGTGCCGTGACTGGAACGCCTATGTGACCACCGGCAAGCTCCCCGTTTACGAATAGGCCCCTACGGCCGCCAAACCGCCTCCAACCATGCCCAACGCGCCCCTTCCCTTTCTTAAGATCACCCAAGGAGCCGGAGCCATCCAGAGCGGCTCGGACACATACTTGGCTGGAGCGTGGGTCTCGATCCACCCAAACACGCCCCCCTCGGGTAGACCGGTCCTGAGGTTCACCGCTGAAGCCTTTGAGAAGGACCCGAGCGGGACCATGCTCCTCTTTTTGAGCGCCCTCCGGCTCTTGTTCCCTACCGGCCGATGGGAGCCCCTGTCCGAGCATGGCGTGCTTTTTCACCTCAACGACGGGCATAAGCTGTATGCTTGGCCGGATGACATCCACTTCCGCGATTCTGAAGACAATGAGGCGGAATGTTGGGTTATGGACGAATGGGGGGACTCAGCGGAGGAAGTAATCGGGGCCTTCCTTTGCTGCCTCGCCGCGCACTCGCAGTCCAATCTCGCGGACCTTCGAGCGACCCACTCCCACGCGGCTTAGGCAGGGGGCTTCGTCCCTTTGGCCATGCCGTTGCCCCTTCTCGCTCCCGTGCGGCGGCCCTTTACTGTCCACACCCTGGGGTTCTACGACAGCCCTTCCTTTCCAACCCTCGCCGAGGCGCGCGACGTCCTCGCTGATATGGTCAAGGAGAGCCTCCGGATGGCACGGAAACGGTTCGGCCGGGCCACCCAGCGCTTAGACGGACCCGACTCCTACCGGATTCTGATTGGCGGACCTAACTCGGTTTCGATCTACGCGCACCACAGCATCGAACGCCTCTAAGGAGACCCCGCGGGATGGGGGTCTCCGTAGCTCTAGGGCATGCTCGCAGCTTCGCCCGAAGTCTCCCCCCAGACCTTCATCCCCCCGACTAAAGCCCCCTTTGCCGGGCCCGACGCCAGGGTCTTCTTTGCCGCCCGGGGGATTCCCGTCAACCACCTCGCCAAGTCCAAGCTGAGGGGGGCGGGAGCCTGCCTGAAGGTGCTTCCGGGTGGTGCATATAGAGAGGTCTGCCTGTCCAAGGAGTTCGCCCCGGACTCGGAACGAGGCCAATGGATGCTTTGGCATGAGGCCGCCCACGTGGTCGATGGGGTTGAGGTCCTCTTTTCCGGTTTCAACTTTGGGGGGAGGCGCCACCAGTTCCGTGCCAGCACCTACGCCGAAGATTTTGCCGCCCTGCTAACCACCCTTGAACGGGACCAGATAACCCGGTTCACCCCCGTAGCCGTCGCCCTTCGCCTGTCCCTGCGCGATGGCACTAAAGCGCTTTACCATAGCGAGGCCGAGATCGAGGCCGACCCCACCATTCCCGAGGCCAGAAAGGGAGGGCTTCTCTACAAGATGCGCGCCGCACGGCATGCTCAAACCCGGTACAAGGAGGACCAAACCGAGGTTTTTGCCGAAGCCGCCGCCTGCTACATCCTCCGCCCGGATTTTTTCAAAGCCCTCTTTCCCAAGGCCGCCGCTTTCCTTGCTCCGCTGTTTCCCTGACCCGGGATCGGCGCGCCAACACCGTATCTTTGGCCATGGCTCCTTTAACTCTCCCGGACTACGCAGTGGCCGCCGCCTTTATCCTTCCCGGCCTTATCGTCGCCCTTCGGCTGGCCCTTGAAAGCCATCAGCCCAAGGCCGCCAAGCGCACGGTTTACGGCATCATTCGCGGGTAATCCTCCGGGCCGAACTCCCTCCAATATGAGACTCGCCCACGCCTTTAATGCCCTTGCCAATGGTCGCCGATTGGCCCTTGCCGATTCCTGGGCAACCCAGATCTTTGCCGTCCGCCCAGCAGCCCCCAGGACCTTCTCGCCTATGGTCGGGTTCGGTCTCATTCGGGGTCAGAAGCTCTACCAAGCCCAGATCAACGGCTTCGGCTCCCCGGCTTGGATCAATGTCACCCCGGCTATGGTCGGTGCCCGGTAGCCGGGTCCCGGCAGGCCCCAAGCCCTAGCGCCCGAACCGACCAAGCAACCCCGTAACTCTGTCCAAATGACCGCCCTCTCCCCTTCCGAAGTCTCCATCACTGAGAACGAGTTCGAGGCTCAATACTCCCCAGAGGCCAACCCTCTCGATGCCAACGCCAGTTGGAACGGGGCCATGCTGGAGACCTACGGCGAGGAGCTTGAACTGGTCAAGCGCGTGGACTCCAAAACCCCGGGGCGGGTGTGGACAATCCTCGATTGCGATGGCCACCTCGTGGTCGCCAGCGGCTTCCATTTCGTGAATCGCTTCGGCTACATCATCACCAAGAATCCGGTGCAGGATGGACGCTCGGTTACGGTCGAGGTTGAGGACTAACCGGGTTGCCGAGGGGGGCGGGCCGCCGTCCGGCGGCTATTCGCACCCATCTGGGCGAAGTGTCCTCTCTCATGACCGGCGACCTTTGGGAAGGGGGCGATCCTACGCCTTGCCTTTGGAGAAAGAGGTTTCGGCCGGCCTGATTCTCGGTTCCGGTGCCCGCCGTACCTCTCCCTCACTATGGCAAACATCTCCAACAACGCTTACCGCTCCCGCCTCTCACAGACCGTTGGCAGCCGCCCCGGTCCCCAAGGTTTCCACAAGAACCCCGGCGACTTCTCGGAGCGGTCCGGCTCCAAGTTCGCCACCCGCCAGACCCTGATGCAGAAGCACTGGGAGTACCTGCCCGAGGGTCTCCGGTCCCGCATCAATGCCTCCTCAACCACCTTCAGGGGTGTCGCAATCGAAGGTTCCCAGTTCGTCCTCACCTTAGGGTGAGGGCGGGGCGGGCGGGTCGCTAATGGAGGGAAAAGTTTCCGGCGGGCTCTCCCGAGTGTTCGGGGGAGCCTTCGCCGTATCTCTCCCTCACTATGGCAAACATCTCCAACAACGCTTACAGGTCCCGCCTCTCACAGACCGCTGGCAGTCGTCCCGGTCCCCAAGGTTTCCACAAGAACCCCGGCGACTTCTCGGAGCGGTCCGGCTCCAAGTTCGCCACCCGCCAGACCCTGATGCAGAAGCACTGGGAGTACCTGCCCGAGGGTCTCCGGTCCCGCATCAATGCCGCCTCGACCACCTTTCGCGGGGTTTCAATCGAAGGCTCCCAGTTCCTCCTCACCTTAGGGTGAGGGGCGGTGGCGTAGCCTCTGTCCATGACCGCAACCCTTCAATTCATCGGCCCCGCTGACGCTCCGCTGGCCTTGTCCGACCTGTCGAAATGGGTCGCAGGCCCCGGGGCTCAGGGGGTTGTCACGACGTACCTAGCCCCGGAGGACTTCATCCCAGCGGGGGGTCCTGACTCCGTTTTGCTGGCCCGTATCGCAGACCACCCAGAGGGGGTCGTAATGCTCGGCTGGACCATCATCCCGTCCGAGGTCGAGGAGGTTGCCCTTGTGGAGGTCCGGTTTCGGATGGTCGCGGCGAACCAGGGGTTCCTGGAGGCCGCCTGAGGCTTCTGGAGGATGAAATCTGGTGGCCCGGTTGGGGTCTACTGCCCTTGTCGTACCTCTCCCGCATGGCTTCCTTCCCCACAAATATCGGTGACGAGTTCGTCGGTTCAGGCCCCCGCGAGGCGGTAGCGGTAGCGGTTGCCGGACGTTCCTTCCGTATCCTCAAGGACTCTGATCCCTTCCCCTTCGGCAACTACCGGGGCCAGAGAATGGACGAGGTCCCGGCGAGCTATCTGGACCACCTTAGGGACGCCAACTGGCTCAGCAATTACCCCGCCGTTGAGGAATACATTGAGCGGTGCTCGGCAGCCATAGACCAAGAGCTAGAGCGGGCCGACCGGGGCCGCGATCGGCAGTATTGATCGCCCGAGGGCAACGAAAAGGCCGCCTGTTAGGGGCGGCCTTCGTATCTCTAAAATGGCGAGAGGCTCAGGCCGGTTTGAGTATCTTCTGGAACTTGGCCTCCATCGCCTGGAAGGCGGTAAGCTTCTCGGACCAGACCGATTCGGCCACGTCCTTTAGGGTGATCCCGGCAACCGCCCGTTCGATTGCGAGCCGCTTCATTTTGGCAAGAATGGCATCCGTAAACGGGATGTCGCAATCCTTGCAATGCTTGCGGACGACGGTCTCGAGCCGCTTGGTAAGAGCATCGACATGAGCCGACGCGGAGGGAGCTACGGTGGCTGCCGGGGCAGCGTCTGGTGTGCTTGTTTTCATATTGAATGAGTAGGTTAGGATGTCCGTTTGACGGTCTGGTAGGCTTCGCGGCAAAGAGCTTCGACCTTGCCTACAAGCCTCAGCGATCTGGCTTTTTCATGGACTGGCTTCTCTCTGGCGATCGCTTTGAAATCGTTTTTCAGGCCGGCCTGAACGAAGGGAAGGGACAGGTAGGTGCCACCGGCCGCGACGGGATCAACGACGTAAGTCGAGAGGATCCATTGGATGAATTCGTATTCGGCGAGGCGGGGCATTGGCGTGTCGGTTCTGATTCCCCAGAGCTTAGCATGTTAGTTTTGGCGGGGGCGGTTTTCGCTGGTGGAGGGGGGCGGCGGCTACCGGGGGGCTTGCCCAATGGGTCCGGCGGCACCGCTGGGTTTAGGGATTCCCTGTTTGCTTTTGGAGAGGGGACCGCTGTCCCGCGGGGCGTCGCTTTTCTGTACTCTTACAAGATAGAAATCCGTTTTTTGAAAAACGGCGTTTCTATGTCCGCGTGGTGGACCGTTTTCGGGTCAAATGTCCGCGTGGTGGACCTTTTTTGCGCCGCATGTCCGCGTCGTGGCCTTTTTTTGCGAAGGATGTCCGCGTGGTGGACCGTTGCTCTCCTCGCGTAGTCGTGGCCCGCCCTGTTCCGTCCGCGTGGTGGACCTTTTTTGCGCCGCATGTCCGCGTCGTGGCCTTTTTTTGCGAAGGATGTCCGCGTGGTGGACCGTTTTCGGGTGAAATGTCCGCGTAGTGGCCCCTTTTTCAACCCCTCCCCCTCCTTGTGCTACATTCTCCCTGTATGAGAAGCTCTTCATCCACCCCCACCGTCCGCCCTTCAGGAGAGCAATCCGATGATTCAATTCTTGTGGCCGACGCCGACTTTAAGCGCGTCAGAATCCCATCGGAGGTGTATTCCCAGTTGAAGGCTTTTGCCGACGCCCGGGAGATGCAGATAGGGGATTCCATCCAGTCCCTCCTCACCAGCTACAAGCACCGGACGGGCTATCAGTTCGCCCCGGACGCATCGGATGTGATCTTGGAAATGCAGGCCCTTGAGGAAGGCACGTTTCTCCTGAACCGGATGTCCATGGAGGTCGTCGAGAGCCTTCGCCGCCTGGCTGAACTTAAGGAGGCCGGCATCCTATCGGCATACGATCAGATCCGCCTAAACCTCGAGAAATAGTAAGGCCCACACCCATGAATCCCTCCTCCCCTTCCCTCCCCGAAACCTCCCCGGCAACCCCTGAAGCCGACCCCGCCTCACCGCTTGGAGTCTCCTTCCCTATAACCGTCACGATCCCTTCGGACGTCTATCACACCTACGAACTCCTGAAGCGCCTGTACCGTCTTTCCGACAGCCAGCTCGCCTCCCAAGCCCTCCTTTTCGCCATCTTCTGCCAGCAGACCGGGACGCTAAAGAACAAGACTGACTTCATGGATTCCATGATCCACCAGTTCGGTTCCCTCTCTATCATGGTGGGCCGGTTACAGCAGGCGGTCCACAACCAGGAGCAGGCTATCGCACTGGCCTCGGCCGCCCATACGGGGGTCCTAAACGCCATCGAAGCCCTCGACCCAAAGGCCAAGCAGCCGGGGTCCAAGGCGGCCTAACCGGACACTAAAATGGCCTACGGTATCTTTCGCAAGATGGGGGTGGTCGAGTCCGACCGGCAGATCCGCCGACTCATCCAATCCTACATCGACCAGCGCACCAAGGTCGCCGGAATCAGCGTTGAGCAGGCCCAGTTACTGGCCCCGTCCGATGCTGAATACCGGGCTCTCGTGGTAGCCAAGAAGGCTCCTCTCCGCCCCGGCACCGACTTTACTCCGTCCGCCCATCCCTCCCCTCCGGTTCGGGTCATGGGGTTCCTGAATACCGAGATCGCCCACCTTCGCCCCGATGGGTCGAAGCCCGACCTGACGACCGACCTGTCCCTCCTTTCCGAGTTCTGGTGCAAGCGCACATCCAAGGTTCAAGCCAAGGCCTACCACACGGTTTTCAGCCTTGATCCGGCCATGCAGGAGATGCTCCACAAGGCGAAGATTCCTGTCAGCGACATCCTCCTTTCTGCCGCCATGGGAGCCTTGGGCGACTATGCCGCGTGGCTCTATCCCGACCAGGCCCTGGGGGCCCTCCTCGGCTTCCATTCGGACAAACCAAACACGCATATCCACGGTTTGATCTTCCCCTACACCAACAAGGGGACGCATCTTAACATGTCCGCGAATTCCCCGTTCTCCTACGCGGGAAAGAGCCTCCGGGTGGACTGCCAGGGCTACCTTCACAGGTCCTACGTCAACAATCTGGAGATGGTCGAACGCCCGATGCTGTCTGGCATCGCGGCGGCCCAAACACCGGGTGGCGATGCCTTCGCCCAGTCGGTTCTGCGCGCCAATATCCATACCCGACTGGCTCGTGAGGCTATCGCGAAGCAGAAGGACCTCGGGTTCGGAAAGGCCCTAGCCCTGACCGCCGAGCTTGCTGCCACGACCTTCAAGGATCCCGCCGCTAGGGCGCATTCCCACGCCAGTCTGGTGGGCGAGATGAAGGAGCTAGGCAAGGTCCTCGCCGCCAAACGCGGGGCTGTGCCGGTGATTGCCAAACTGCATACGGAGATGGCCGAGCATTTCTCAGCCTCGGTCACCAAGACTTCGACCATCCGGACCCAATTTGAAGATATGGCCAAGGCCCGAACAGCTTGGTTGGAGGGCCCACACTCCTATCGCATTCACCCCGTGACCCGGCAGGTTTCCGGGGTTGGATCCTCCGAGGGACCTTCCGATGCCAGGCAGGGCCGGATCAATCGGAAGGCTGAACTGATACAGCGATTGGATGGACTCAAGGCCTCGGTGGCCACGCTGTCCAACACCCTGACCCCTGACCACGAGCGCACCCTTCAAGACAGTGTCCGGTTGGTCCACTTCACCAACATTACCCTGAACGCGGCAACCTTGGGACGGGGGCGCACGCCTGCACACCTCTCCCCGTCCGTGGTCCAGTCCGCACCCCAATCCTTTGTGTCCTCCAACGATTCCGGCAGGCGGATTGTCAAGGACCAGGTGGCCGCCGAGAGGGACCTGTGGCTCGCCAAGCGCAGGCCCTTCAACCTCGGCACCGACGCGGCTGTTGCCTTCGCCCCTGTGGTCACCGGAGACGACGATGACACCGATCCCACCGAGCGGGTGGAGATCAGACCGGGGACCGACAACGCCCATCAGGTACCTCCCCAGGATGATTTGGACCAAGTACTGCGCCCCGCCCCTATCGACCAAGAAATCGACCGGATACTGAGCCCCCATGCCCCGACCGCGGAGGCCATTCGGTTGCTGGCCGAGACCCATAAGCCGGATCTTGTCGTGCTACGATAAGGCCATGGCGTTCTCCTCTATAGTAAGTGCTCTGTCCCCTGACCACCGGGCCCTCGCCTTCCGATTCGCCCGCCCGGAGGCTCCTGACGATCTGGCAAAATGGACCCCGGACGCCCTTCTGGAGTCCCTATGCCTAGGGCTCGAAATCCCGTTCCTGAACCTCAAGCCGGAGCACGTTGAATTCGAGACCTACCGGATTTTCCACTCCTTCTTCCTGTCTTGGAAGTGCGTGCCAATGTTCCGGAGCGACATCCTCCTGACGGTGGCTTGCGCCCAACCGTGGAGCGACGCCCTCCTCAGGCAGTTCAGGAAGGTTCTACACCTCGAAATCCACGTTGTCGGGGCCACCGAAATCGATTTAGACCGAACGATTGCCTCCCTGGAGGCACGGTGTAAGGCAACCCCTCCGAGGATCGAAGCTCCGACCTTCCCCATGCCGCGCGGGCCGCTACACGGGTGGACCCTGGTCGGGGACAACTTCATCGACATGGCCGTCCTGATCGTCCGGCAAGCCCATGCGCTGGGGACATCCGACATCCACTTGGAACCTCAGGACGACAAGCTCGATGTCCGCTTCCGCATCCATGGAGTGCCCGAGGTCATGCCGCCAATTCCCAAGGATATCATGGGGGGGCTGCTCGGAGCGATTAAGGCTTTGTCGAACATCTCCGACACTGCCGGCGGCCAGGCCATGAGCGGCAGGGCCAAGGTGGAAGTAGGCCCCGACTACTGGTTGGATTTGCGCGTAGAGTGTCAGCCTGGGGTGTCAGGGAAGGACTTCATTGTCCTTCGCCTCCTTGACCCCATGAGCATCCGCAAGCACCTCGGGACCCTACCCTTTTCGGGCTCCGACCTTGAAATTGTAGAACGGAATCTCTCCCAGGAGAACGGCATCATCTTCATAACAGGCCCGACCGGCTCAGGCAAAACCACCACCCTTTACCGGATGCTCACGAGCATCGATCTCTCTGATAATGTGGTAAGGACCATTGAGGACCCCGTCGAATACGTGATCCCTCGGATTGCCCAGATACCGGCCCCAATTGACCCGGAAACAGGACGGCCGTCGTTCGCCTTGGCCCTCCGCTCGCATCTGCGTGCCGACCCGGAAGTCATCATGGTAGGTGAAATTCGGGACAGGGAGACAGCTGGAACGGCTGTCCAGGCATCCCTTACCGGGCACCTGATCCTAACCACCGTCCACACCAATGACGCCCCGGGGGTGATTCAGCGTCTGATCGAGCTCGGGGTGGAGCCTTTCTACATCCAATCCACCCTCAGGCTGGTCATTTCACAGCGCCTTGTGCGCAAGATGTGCCCTAAATGCCGGATAAAGGACCCCTCCCCCGAAACGGTTAAGAAGCACTTTAGTCGAATGGGATTGGTAGCCCCAGAGCACGTCCATACCCCCGGGGGATGCGGGGCCTGCAACCACACCGGGATCATCGGGCGGATGCCTATCTTCGAGGTCATGGAGGTCTCCGATGACATGAAAGAGCTAATCATGAAGAATCGCCCGATGAAGGACATCGTCGCTGTCTGGCGCAGTGAAGGAGGCGTCTCGCTCGTGGAAAGAGGACTCGAGTTGCTGGCAAACGGGGACACCGCTTTCGAGGACGTTGAGAGCCTTTGCTTGCCCACGGGACTCGACCTGAGGTCCGGCGGAAAGCTGGAATAACAGCGGCGAGCTTCTTAGCGAAGCACGTCGTTTATCCAGGGGAAGCGGGCAACAAGGGACATCCAGCGGGTGCAAGGGATGTCCTCTTTGATCATCTCGATGAAGGTGAAAACGGTTTGATCGTGCCAAGGGTTGCCGACGCGCTCGATCACTGCGCAGACATCCTCGACCGTGAACAGCCGAGGGGGCGGAACCACAGACTCCGCGCGCCAAAGAAAGGGGATGCTCTCCTTCGTGTCCTCGTAAATAAAGACGTATCGGGACGGTTCCTCAGTGATCGCGAGCTGCACCTTCCTTGCCTTGGGCTTGCTCCTGCCAAGGGCATAGATGACAGACTCAGCATACGGTTCAAAGTACAGGGGCCCAAAGAGTGAGACAGGACGAACCGGGACAACAACCCTTCCGCGAAGCCACTGAAGGCGGCTCACCCCGAAGAAGTTGTCGGGGTTGATCGGACGCTGGAATCCCACCGGCAAATGGACGGGGAACTCTTTGGCGTCGGCGGTCTTGTAGATTACGGGCATTTGTAAAAAGACGGGACGGATACGAACCCCTTCCCTCCACAGACTATAGCACCATCCTTTTTCGAACTGAAGTCCTGTTGTGCTACCATCTGGGAAGCAATGAAACATATAGCTGTAGCCACCGTTGCCCTCGCTCTCGCCTTCTTGCCCCTAGCCGCTCTAGCCAACGCACCAGCTGGCGACGAGGATATCGGCGTTTACACCCCCAAGGGGTCCGACGAGACCGCAGACGCGCCGGCGACGGCCGCGGCGGCCCCTGTGACCCCGTCGGCAGTCCCTGCCCCGAAAGCACCCGATGCCACCCATCCCGCTGCCCCTGTAGCCTCCACTACGGCAGTCCCAGCTCTTCCGGCAGCCGCCAAAGAGGTTCCTGCTGCGGTCTCCGCGGCCCCTGTCAACCCCTCCCCGGCAGTCAAGCCAACGGCGGGCGGAGATGCACCGGCAAAGCAGGTTTCAGTGAGGGGCGATACGGATGCCGTTCTGGCCCCCGTCCCTGGGCGCACGGTATCCCTTCCCGCTGCCGCCTCACGCACCAACCCCGGTCGAACATACCTCCTCTGGAATAAGACCCCTCTTCCCATCGCCCTAGACGAGGTTGCCCACTTGCGGAATATCTCGATCCAGTACATCCCACGGCGAGACATCGTGATCACCGGTGATTTCCGTGACCAGAGCACCGAAATGATCCTTCGAAGCATCTCAAAGGCGGCGAACCTGAACCTCCAAATCTCAAAGGACAGCGTCCGCTTATTCGATACATTCAGCCAGCAAACCCGAGACGGGTCCATGATTCCTGTGAATCTGGCCAAGATCGACCTTTACTCGGTCCCGGTCAGTTTCAACGCCCAGTTTCTCTCCTTCTACGAGACGCTTCATACCCCGGGGGCGGTGATCATCCCTATCAGCGAACCCGGACGGTCGCCCATTGTTTATCGAATCAGGACGACGGTCGAAAACCACGCGGTTTTGGCTGCGGCGCTCGCACACATCATTGATCCTAGGACGATCGCGGTCTCGCCGGGCACTGTCCCGGTAAAGGGGAAGGCCATTGCAACCGCCAGGGATGCCTCAGCGGCCAAGCTCAATGCCAAGCTCGAAAAGGAACGTGAAAAGCTGCTCAAGCAACGAGCCCTCCTCCAGCGAGAGTCCGACGAGCAGCCCGGTAATTGGTGATGCCGTGAAGGACCGGATACTCCACTTCGTTCCCGAGCCCGTCTTGGGCCAAGGCCCTGATGCGGCGATTAGTTTCCTCCACGATGGCTCTCCTCTGGGGACGTTTATGAGGCTCCCGGGGGTAAGGCGAACTATCGCAGAGGACCACCTCGTGTCCCGCGTGATGGAGGATCTTGAAGCCCCCGACTTTCTCGAGGGGGAGGAATTGCTCATCAATCAATGGAAAGCTGTTCGCTCCGGCCATTACGCTCGGATAGAGGTAGTCGCCCGGGAATCCCTCCAAGGTTACGCAAACCTGGCAGAGCCGGTATTTGCCCGCCGATTTCTTCTCAGAATGGCGGCTTTCCGTCGGCTCGATGCGCTTCTCAATGGCCGCGAGACGTATTCGGCGAATCCTGAACTCGGGGGGGAGCCCTACATCGACCTCGAGTTGCCGGGACATCCGGACCCGCTGCACATCGGCAGAGTCGCCATGGCGACATATACCAATGACCCGCGCAGGGATAATGAGAACTTCACCTTCTGCACGGACCCGGTCCGGTTGGAACTCGCCGAGCGGGCCCTGGAGCCCCTTTGCCCCCCCGGGATGACGCCCGAAGCATGGGTTGGCGTATGCGCTCGCAGGGAGGATACCCGGCCTTTTTTGGCGTGGGAAACCTCGAACAGCGTGAAGTCCAGCGTCGGATCCAACATCTTCGACTACAGGGATCCTCCAAGCGGCATCATGTTGCGAAAGCAGGTTGCGGACATGATCGCGATAACCTCCGCAGAGGCTGTGCTCCCCCTCCTCTATTGGGTTGGTCTTTCCCCTTTCCTCACTCAGCCGGCCGCAGCCTACCTGTCCTCGCGCAATGACCAGGTGTTTTCCGCCGCGATCAGGGACGGGTTGACAAAGAATTTCATGCTAAGGTGCCCCGCGCTAAGGGCTGCTGTTACTCCCACGGACGCCGATGGGACTGCGTACTAGGAAGATCCATGCAGTAGTCTCTGCATGGATCTGATAAACGAACCAACATGGGCTAAAAGCCCCTCGCTATTGCAAGGCCCTGATCAGTTGCCTTCGTAGCGCGGATCGTGTTCGGGATCGGTGGGCGTATCCATCACACCCTCTTCGATAAACTTCGCGCGGATGCGCTCGATGATCTGCTCTTCCTGCTGCTTGATGGTTGACGGTTCAACCCGGAAGATCTGGCTCAAGTGCTGGTGCGTGACCTCTCCGTCGTCATGGCGCCGGTAGTTGGTCATCGTTTCTTTCTCCTTGTCGTCGCCGGCACGGATAGAAACCAACCCGCATAGGGACCTGTCGAGGATGGCCGATCGATGCTTGGGCGTCTCAACAATCTCGGGCTGGCGCTGAAAGTTGAGGATAGTCTCGAGCAAGGTGTCGACGGAGCGGACGTAGTTGCCGAAGATTTCGCAGGCACGGGCAATGATCATCGCGTCATCGGAAGTGGCGACCAGGCAGGTATAGCCGTGCTTGGCCTCGAGCACATGCTCGCGCGCATCAGCGACTGACTGGGTCGCATACCTCTCGATGTCGTTCTGGTTCCCCTTGGCCCATTTCGAGATGAGCCCTTCGAGATTGGCGCAAAGGAGCTTCGTAAGGGTGACCCTACCCGGGCCGTGGGGGTCTACGACCATCATGGAGTCGTCGGTCTCCTTATTCGGGCGGAACCTGGCGTTCTGCTCCCAGGATATCTTGAGGATAACGGATGGGACCTTCTCCGCAGGGGCCTCAACCTTGGCTGGCAGCGTCTGAAATTCACTCTGGAAGGGGGCTTCGAACGATTCCTCTTTCAAATACCGCGGGGCCGGTGCGCTTCCCCTCTCCGACGGGCACGAAATGAGCTCCGGTAGGGTTACCGCCTGGGGGCGTCGACTCATATTGAGATCTGTTTGGATCTGGGGGTTTTCGTTCATGCGGAAAGGGGTGTTTATCGCCTACAAGCGGCACTTCGTGTTGAAATTTATAGTTTATGTTGGTACCGAGCGACTAATCCCGCGCGAGATAGGTAATTCCACTTAGGCTACCCGTGGAAGAGGCTCGAAAGACTGCTCCACGTGCCGGTTGAGGAATTTCGCTACGAGCTTCTGTAGATCCATCTCGTACGGGCTGCCGGGCGCTTCGTTTACGATGGCCTGAAGGACGTTTATTGGGAGGTACAGACGGGCGCGGTCCTCAAGGAGCCATCCCTTGATCGCACGGCCTTCGATCGCTGTCTGGTAGACTTTATTTATCAGCCCAAAGGGCATGCACAGCCTTACGAACATGTCGGTCTCAGCCGCGCCGCTGAAGCCTATCGAGAGGAGGTTGTTCTTGTCGTCGATGATTGTCACAATGTTAATTTCTTGAAGAACACTTGATTATGCGATTCTGGAACGACGCGGTTAGGGACGTTGCGAGCGACGGATCGTTCACGAAAAGGACCTTGCCCTCGGCATCGGGCTTTTGGGCGGACCATGGCATCGAACTGAACGCGACGACCTTGTCGTCGAAGACGCCGTACTGGTCGTAATTCGTGGAGGCATCCAGATAGATCTCCTTCACTCCCTGGCTTCGAAGGTAGTTGGGGACTCCCTCCCCCAATGAGGGATTCGTGTCTTTTGATAGGAGTACGGCTACCGCGATGCCTGCCCTGGCTCGCTCGCCAAGAGCATCAAGGACGATTCTGCTGCTCAGCTGCCGGGCAGAGATGATGATCGACGACTTTGACTTGGCGATTAACTGTGCCAGGTCATTCGCTATCACCCTCTTATCTGTTTCCGACAGCATGAAGGGGCGGTTGTATTGAGGCACCGGCTTCACGTGAATAAAGTGCTTCTGGAGGATTAGGCCTAGTCCCAGCCCGCCACCGATCACCACGAGAGCCAGTCCTGCCTGTACGAGCCACGGCCTCCCATCCCTCGGGGGAGGCGCCAAGACCGGAACCTTAGTCGGAGTTTCAGCAACAGAGGACTGCCCTGCCTCTGCTGGGGCGGTCGGAACGGGCAACGCTGAAGGAACGGCTGCGGTCATCGTGCGGCTCTCTTATCGTAGCACATCGACTTCTAGGGGGTTTAACCCAGTCGACAACCGGGGAGTAACGTGCGTGGCCCGGGCATGTCGAGCCGGCGCAAAACGCAGGACCTCGTTAATCAGCAAGCAGAAAGCCCTCGTGCTATGCTCTGGGGACGATGGACGACGAACCCCGCCTAAAGAAATTCGTAAGGAAACACGCCCGCAGGGGGGCTCCCATCAAGTCGCCGGAGTTCGCGTTTGGGATTGCGGCTTTCGTAATCGGTTGCGTGTGGAGTGTTTGCCCAAAGGTCTTTCGCTTGGCGAACCGCGTTCCGCTCATCTCCGGTTGGGCCCAATCGATCCCGTATTGGCATTACATCTCGCTGTACGGAGGCTATGTCTTGGCCGTTTTCCTGACGTGGCTCTGCATCATTCCCATCTGTCGCGGCATCGAGCTTTGTTTTTCGGACTATTTCGAATGCTACAACCTAGAGCGGGACACTGAGATGCATTAAGAATGTCCGCCGCTGATCATTTACCTATTTCCTCGAAGGGGGAGTTTCTCGCCAAGGCTGCGGCCCTTGGAGCTTCCGCGTTCCCCGTTGTCGGGTTGATCCCTCAGGGGTGCGTCTACGTCGGTGACATCATCGGGCAGCACCAGCACTGGTGGTTGATTGGAAACGGTATCGGGGTCGCATCGATTGCCACCCTGTCTCCGTTTTTTGCCTCAAGGGCGAAGCTCCTCTGGGGGGCGAAAGTGGGAGGGGCACAGACCGGGACATCTAACAAGGAGGAGATCTTCGACATCTGCGGAATGAAGTTCCCGGTGAATCACCTCTACACGAACGTCCTCATCACGGGAACGATCGGTACAGGCAAGACGAGCACTGCCATCTTTCCGATACTGGAGCAGATGTTCCTCACGTACACGAACGAGAATACCCGCGACCCGAAATTGAAGGAGGATCCGTTCCTCAAGCTGGGCGGAATTTCACTCGATGTGAAAGGGGAATTCTACCAGGCAGTCTTGTTTTTTGCCAATCTGGCGAAGCGCAACGTGCTCGAGGACATCCAGATCATCAGGCCCAACATCTGGATCCCTGTGGTCAAGTTCATGGATATCCCGACCAAGCGCTACTTCTACCTGAGCGCATTGGAGACTTCCTTTGGCTCGGAGTGCAAGCAGCTGATCGACGGGCAGGGTCCGAATTTCGCCCATGACATCCCGACCGATGTCTTTTCGTACAATGCGGCCCGCAGAAAGCCCTACGAGGACAAGCTTAAGTCGATCGACTTCGGTGTCGCGGGGTTGAATTTGCGTTACGTGGGCTGGCGGCAGGATGGATCTCGACTTGTTCGCGTCCTGAACACACCCGGATACGAGCAACTCGAGTACGCCACGGGACCAAGGGGGGGCAGTTCGCGCGTCTATGAGGCCCCGCCTACACAGCTTCGGTATGTTGCCGTCGAGGGCGTGGATAACATGCTCCGGTACAACCTCGTAAACCCCGATCTTCCCCCGTCTGAAGTGGCGAAGCGGCTTACGAACATCGCCAAGCTACTTGACCCAGACAAGGGTTCGGGCGACAACCCCTACTTCGAGAAGGAAGGATCCAGGCTGATGGGTGTGATCATCGACGCGTGGCGTCTGGTTTACGATACGAGGCAGATCACGGGACCCGACATCATCCGCATCGCGACGGCGAGCACCGAACTGCGCAACTTTGTCGTTGAGTTGCAGAAGCGAAGGGAAATCACCACCACGGACATTACGCGCATCGCGACGGCTAACACCGAACTGCGCAACTGGGTCGAGGAGCTGAAGAAGCGAAAGGAAATCGCCGCCACGGACATCATGCGCATCGCGACGGCGAGCACCGAACTGCGCAACTGTGTCGAGGAGTTGAAAAAGAGAAAGGAAATCGCCGCCACGGACATTATGCGGCTAGCGACGGCGATCGCCGAGCTGTGCAACTGTGTCGAGGAGCTGCGCAAGAAAAAGGAAATCACCGGTCCGGACATCATGCGCATCGCGACGTCCAACACCGAACTACGCAACTTTGTCGAGGAGCTGAAGAAGCAGAAGGAGGACCTCGAGACCGAGGAGAAGAAAACGACACGCGCACTCGACAAGCGCGACATTGCTGCCCGCATCCGGAAGCTGACCGACCACATCAGCTACCTAATGGACACGTGGGAGAAGCTGGAGCCCAAGACAAAGTCGATTGTGCAGTCGGTCGTGGGGCAGATGTTCGGAGAGTTCCTGACTGACAATAACCTTCAGGAGAGTTTCTGCTCCCCCGCCACCTACAGTTTTGACGACTGCATCAGCAAGGGGACTTTCTTCTGCTTCGTTCCCGGCCGCGACTACGAGGCCACATCCCGGGTCATGGGTACGGCGCTTAAGACCGATTTCCAGTCACGCATGCTCGCGCGCCCATCGATGTCGCGCATGAACAAGAGCCGGAAGATTCTTAAGATCATCGACGAGTGCCATATCTACGCGGTGGCCGGCGGATCGACGGGCCAGGGCGACGAGAACTTCAACTCACTTTCACGCCAGTCGAACGTGATCAATGTCGATGCCACGCAATCGGACGCATCCCTCATATCCGTCACGGGCAAGGACAAGGCGGACGTCTATCTCCAATCCTATGGTGGCCGCGTCTGGTTCCAGAACTCCAACGAGCGGACCAATGAGAGCGCCGCCAAGTTATGCGGAAAGCTCTACCGTGAATTCGAGAAGCACGTCCACCAGGACGACTTCTCCATGGCCGGCACCGTCGGGCTCAAGAACAACAAGGTTAAGCGCGACTCCAAGTTTACAAAGGTCGAGCGGTTCCCTCCCGAACGCTTCGCAACCCTGAACACGTTCGAGTCGATCACCTTCAACAAGGGCCATAAGGGTGAGGCCCAAAAGGCCGTACTGAAGCAGAACAAGCCCCACTACTTCTCGGGGCCGGACAACAGCCCGAAGGTGGCGACCCTCATGCGGTGGTACATCCAGGCGTACCCCGAGAACCTCGCGTTCAAGCAGGGCAAGTCGTCGATGTTCGACACTATCATCCCGGGTGAAAACGACGGGGCGGTAAGTCCTGTACTGGCACCGGAGGCAGGGACCGCCGCGTCCTCTACCCCTGCCAGCGGATCCGCCAGGGCCGTTGAGGAGATCGAGGAGATTGACGAGCGCGAGGAGGCGAAGAAGGCCAAGGCCCCCACCCCCTCCATCCCCCCTGCGACTGACTTGGACGTTGACGCCAACTCCATTCCCCCTCTTCGCGAGCGGAAGCCTTTGGATATTCTGAGCCCGCGGACGTTGTTGATCCCCAGCGAAGACGACCTGCGGACGCTGCCACCCTCTCCTTCAGCGACCAGAAAGCCGCCTCCTGAAACAAAGGTGGCTCAAGACCTCCCGGGGGACATCAGAGAGAGTTTTCGGAACGGGAAGGTTTCGATGGCCCAGATGCGCAAGTTGGACGCCTTCTTCAAGGATCAGGCCACGCAGATCGAGCTCGGCAGGGAAATGGCCCAGACTCTCCTCGCCGAGCCGTTGTATAACCCTCAGCAGGCCTTGATGGAGGCGGCAGCCAATGCCGGGCGGGCGGGCACCGACCCGACGGCCTCAGTTACTTCCGGCCCGCGCGGGCGAGCTGCCGGTGAAAAGCCGCAGGCCCCGAATCTCCTCAAGGCGCAGGACGGGGAGGAATCTCTCGACCTTGCCCGACAGATTTCCAAGAACCGGATCGAGTTGGCGGACCAGCTCAAGAGCGCTGCAAAGGCCGCCTTGCCCCCTGCCACAGCATTGCCCGCCGCCGTACCGGATGCAGGCGACGAACCAGACCCGACAGCCGCCCCCGCCTTCCTCCAATTACAAAAGTAAACCATCCCGGCCCTAAAGGCCCGGCCTTTTAAGAATGACACCCACCACGCAAAACAACTCCGAGACGGTCTCGCAAGAGACCGGATCGGAGCGTTGCGTGTCGATGAACCCATCCTCGACACTCCCGGTCTCGGAGGACACCGAGCAACTCTATCGCCAAGCATTGGGCATTCTCAAGAAGACCCGGCGCGTTAGCACAAACATCATCCAGCGGAGGCTAAGGATCGGCTACAACCGAGCCTGCATGCTCCTTGAACTGATGGAGCAACGCGGAATCGTCGGCGCGGAGACAGGCCTCGAGCCGCGGCAGATACTTGTGGACCTCAGCACCCTCTAGCCCATGAGCGAGCATTCCATCATCGCGAAACCGAACGCGATCTTCAGCTTCAACCGCAAGACTTGGACCACTGAATTAAGCATGCGCGAGGCCCTGGTGCTCTCGGAAGTGAAGAAAGCGATCGATGGTCACAGGGAACTTGGAGGCACGCTCACGAGAAACCTGATCGCGTTTCCATCCACCGCCAGCGGGTTGACCAAGATCGGGGCCAAACGGCCCGACATCCTCAAGGTCATATACGACAATCCTGACTGCCTGCTCCATTACCTCCTCTCGGACTACGAGCGCCTGGCGCCGGTCTGCGAAGAGCGACTCCTTGGCAACGGCATGGGCGAATATGTGTTCCAGCTCCTCCACTGGTCCAATGCGACCAGACGGAAACTGCGCAAGCCGGTGAGCTATTACACTGCGTTCCTGTCCCGGGATCCTTACTGGGCCATGCAGGCAAATCTCATCCTCAAGGATCCCGAGTTTGAGCGCGAGGTGGCGTCCACCGCCTTTCTGGAGCGCAATGAGTCGGCCCCCGCAGCGTTCTACTATCTGGTGTCCCGCCCCACGGAACCTCTTACCCCTGCTTTCCAAGCCCTCTTTGACGAGGATCCATTCTATACCGTTCTCGGACTGCATGTTCTGGCTGAACGTAACTTTTCAGCCCGTGGATTAAACCCGGAGAAGCTGACTCCCAGGTGGGCCTACCACCTCCTTATGTTCGATGCACGGGTCCATAAATTCTCTGCGGAGGCCTGTGTGCTAAAATCCCCCACATGGACGGCCGAATACATCATGAAGAAGGACCTGTGCGAGCAGAAGCCCGCAGAGGTTCGGCATCTTTACATCGAGTGCGTGAAGAACGCCGAGAACAGCGTGTTCACTGAGTTCCTCCACCTCTGGTTTCAACAAATCGTCGCAACCCATCCCCTCGTTAAAGCCTCCTGATCCCTTCCCACCATGAAACGGTCGGCCCTCCTCCTTCTCGCAATCACGCTCGCCCTTGTCCGTTCGGCCAGTGCGGCATCGGACAGCATTGAGGTCGTATTCAACTCGTTCGTGGCGACCTTCGCAAAGGAGCGCGTCGATTGGAGGAAGAATATCGTCCTCACCGACAATCCTCGCGAGGTTGCCCCGGGGTACCAACTCGGTTTCTCCAAGCAGATCGGGTACTTCACCTTCATGACCAAGAGTTGGGAGGATTTTCAGCCGAACGAGCGAACGGAAGTCATGCACGACCCCCATTTCAAGGCGTTCCTGATCTCCCTGCGCAACGCGAGCCTCTATCCTTCGGTCGGTGTCGCACAACAGATGACCCTAGCTGAACGCGTCGACCCGAACATCAACCCGGCCCTGCCCGCCTATCCTATTGACGGCGTGAGCACGCACCAGGTCGTGACAGCCGAAACCGTGGGAACTAAGCAGCCCAGTGCCCTCGACCCGATTCTCGGGCACACGGCAGCAGTACCCCCTACCCGCAAGAAACAGGTCATCGAGGTGGTGGTTACCCCGGAGCAGATGATGCAGAAGGAAGACCTGCACGTAGAACTCTTCCAATGAGACTTTCAGCCATCGTCCTCTGCGGCCTCGCGCTGACGTCCGCCGCCTTCGCTGCCGACACAGGTATCAGGCCTGCCGACCCGTTGCCGCTTCCGGCCGGGGTGAAGATCATGTTCTCCCCGAAAGACGATATCGCCGGGGAAATTATCCGCCTGATAAACCACGCCAACGCGGAGATACTCTTTAACGTTCATGCGATCACCAATCCTCGGATCGCCCAAGCGCTGGTCACAGCCTTTGCCGATCGCAAGGTCTACGTCGCCGGCCTCATGGATTCTGACCCGCCGATCACGAACTACACCACTCCGGGGTATTTCACCCTGAATAAGCTGCCCTATGCCTATCCCAGGGGGGACGGGATCAGCGACAACCGGTACATCGTCATCGACCGCCAGATCGTTGTCACTGGAAGCTACGACTGGACGATGAGTTCCCAGACAAAGAATCACGACAACATCCTCGAAATAACCGAGCCGTCGATAGCCCTGCGCTATGTAAAGCACTTTCTAATCGAGCTCCATAACTCCGATCTGCCTCAGGCTGCCGCAGACTCTCAGTCCCCTTCCCCGGCAGCCACCCAGGCTCAAACACCTTAAACCATGACCTCCTTGGAACCCGCCCAGGCAAGCACCCCCGTCCAACTCCAGGATGTGATTGCGGCCGAACACTATCTCTCCTCGCAACTCGCGGCCTCCGTGATCCTCGCGGTCAGCTTCGCCCTGATGGTGCTGATTGCCCTCGCCGTGTCCCTGAAATGGACCCGTTTTGCCCTCTTTCTTCTCGGATTGTACGGCATCCTCACTTTCTGGATCCCCTCCCCCGTAACCTATTTCCTTTCGCCCGTCATCACACTGATTGGGGTCGCAGGATTTTTGATTCATTCATTCAAGGCCCACTACGCCGTTAGCAGGGGCAAGCTTAGCAGCCCCTAGCCAAGTCCGTCAGGAACTCGATATACCGAAGGCGCGACCATCCCGAAGCCGCGGGCTACTATTCTATCGGCTGCTTCAACAGGCTGTTCATCACAGGCCAATCGCCAAGACTGCCATTCCGGATCTAAAATAGTCTCCATCCATGAGTAAACGGCTCATAGTTATTCCTATAACGGGGTACGCAGTTGACTATCACTCCTGCGGGATACCTCTCTGAATCAGGAACATGCCAAGGTGCGCACCTAGTTCTCCTTTTGCTCAGCTTACGACACCTTATCCGAAGAACCGGACCGAACTTACCCAGTGGTTTGGTTCTGAAGACAATTGCCTGAATTACTTAGAGTCATTGCGATGGGGAAACGGCTTTCTGTGCCCGAATTGCGAGCATCGGGATGCGTGGTCTGTCCGGCCTGGCTTACGCCGCTGCAAGGCGTGCCGGCATCTGGCGTCAGTTACGGCCGGAACGATATTCCATCGGACCAGGAAGCCGATGGCATCTTGGTTTGAGGCCGTTTGGCACATCTGCGGGCAAAAGAACGGTGGCAGTGCCTTGGCTCTCCAGCGGTCTTTAGGGCTAGGCAGTTATCACACTTCATGGGAATGGTTGCATCGGGTCCGCCGAACTATGGTTTTGCCGGGACGGAGCATGCTAACTGGCGAGGTCGAGGTAGATGAGACCTTCATCGGTGGCGTTCGCCGCGGAGTTCGTGGGCGCGGAGCGGCAGGAAAGACCCTTGTTCTGATGGCCGCCGAGATCAGGGGTGCGGTAATCGGACGGATTCGCCTTCAGGTCATACCCGATGCGACAGCGATCACCCTAGTCGAAACTGTGTCCTCACTGGTTGAGCACGGGAGCAACGTCGTTACTGATGGGTGGGCCGGATATGCTGATCTATCGGATCATGGTTTTGACCATACCGTATCCCGGGCGACACCGGCGATGGGCGACAATGTGCTGCCCCATGTTCATCGGATAGCGGCTTTGCTCAAGCGATGGCTTCTTGGCACCCATCAGGGTGCCGTCAGCCGCGAGATGTTACAATGTTACCTCGATGAATTCGTCTTTCGCTTTAATCGTCGTTCAGCCTCCTCCCGCGGGTTGCTCTTCCGCCGCATATTAGAGCAATCTATTGCCCATGAACCCGTAACACGCTTTCAATTGTCTTGCGCATGAAAAAGCATTTACGACATAGCGTCCATACCCGGCAAACGTGCTCGATTACCCAACTTAAAGCCCAACCTGATGCCCCGTAACCCAACAGGCGACCTCTTAAGCAGCGCCTTGGCTGCGATTCGCGATACGCGAGATGGCCATGAAGCCTCCATGTATGGTTTCATTCGGGACATCCTCATTTACCTGGGGCATCCAGCGACCTTGATTTCATTGGATGACCGCAATAGTTCGGGAGGGCGGCCCGACCTCTCTGTGGATGCGAAGGATCGAGACCTAACGCTGAAAGCATGGATTGTAGTCGAGGCAAAGGATGAAAGAGCGGCGTTTGAGACTGACCGGTCTGCGAGTGCTATTTTCAATGAGAAGTGGCGATATGTCACAGCGGACACCGAATGGTTTTTAGCTTTTGACCCGGAGCACCTCCGCATTCGCCACGTCACATGCATTGAGTCTCCTTCCCAGCCCGAACCTGACCAAGTTTTTCGGCTCACACAGGTTGAGCAGATCCGAAGGGCCTTGGAAGCGGTGTCCGTCAGGGGGCTAAGTAGCAGACAGCGACTTCGGGAATTTCGTGAAGGAACTGCGAGGTCTTTCGCGAGAGTTGATACCACTAGTTTATCTGGCCGTCGGCTGTTCCTCTCGTCACTTGAAGCGGCTAGTCGTGATTTGGCCACTGGGGTTACTGCTGCACTAACGGAACTTGAAGCACCTAGGCAGGCCATTCGCATGGCGCTAGCCGCAATCAATGAACAGTTCCCTGAGGTTGCTCTAATGGTCAACCCGCTGCGAACCAAGGGCCATAGGGACATTCACAAGGACGACATCCCTCGCTTTCGAGCGCTAATGACGGCCCTTCGTGATACAGCAAGACGCTCTCCAGCATCACTGACAATCGAAATGCTTCTGTGGCCCGCTTACGTAGAGCGCACGCAGGTTGAAAGTAGCGATCCAAAGGCAATTGCCGCGGCAGAACAAGAAGCTGCGGCCTTACTGGTGCAGGAGACCGCTGCGCTGTTGCTGTCACGCATCCTCCTTCTGCGCTTCTTCGAGGACTATGGCTATTTCGGGCATAGGTTTCTCTCGAATGGTGGGGTTCAAGCGTTCCAATCCATGATTGAACGACTGGGACAGCGTTACCCGGCATTGCTGCGCACGGCTTATCAGGCGGGTACAGACCTATATCCGTCCGTGTTCGAGCTATCGCCATTGGACTGGGCCCTGGACAGCAAGGACGACGCGTTCTCTGCGCGTTTGGAGCGGGCGATGATGTTGTTAGCAGTATTTAATTTCCGCACGATTAAGGAGGAGTTGCTGAGCCGCCTATACGGGCACTTCTTTGACGAGGCGCAGCGTAAGCGACGGGGCGAACATTACACCCCACCAAGCGTTGCGCGGTGGCTGGTTCGTCGCGCTATGCCCGAAGGGCAACCGTATCGGTTCCTTGACCCAGCGTGCGGATTTGGGACTTTCCTGGTGGGCGGTTGGCAGGAAACTGTTGGGCGCGAGTTGGCCAGGGGAGCTATTAGCGAGCGGGATGCTGAGGCCGCGCTCTCTTCGATTTGTGGCAACGATCTAAACTACTTCTCTGCGGCAATGTCGCAGATGCAATTGCTCTGGACAGTCATACAGTCGAGAAGTGATGGGCGCCGCCGAGAGCCACTGCCTTCATTGTCAATATCTGCGGGGGCTGACGCCATGAAGGTCCAGACACTACATGACCCGGTAACCGAAGACGAGGAAGCGCTGACAACGTGGTCTGAACTATCGTCTGGCCAATATCCGTTGGTAGTTGAAAACCCGCCTTGGGTCCGCACAGAACGCCGCGAGGGTCTCAGCGCCGATCAGCGGGAATATTTCAGCCCTATCGGGGAGAATGCCAATTTATTTGGCATGTTCCTGTATCGTTCTATGCGGCAGTGGGTTCAGCCAGGTGGTCGCGGGGCTTTTGTCGTTCCCATTAGCTTTCTTGATAACGAAACACTTTTGCAGCTCAGGAATCATTTCCGTCCAGTCCCTCTCGGCTTTGCTCATTGGACCATCATCGAGATTGTCGATTTCGAGATTGTAAAGAAAGCGATGTTCCCTGGGGCAAACCAGCGTCCAATAATCGTTATCGCGGAAAATCGTCCACCGGTACCTGACGACAGGATCACCCTGCGTTTCTTCGCAGACGAACATCTCGACTTTCATGAGGATGGCGAAGTTGCAGCATTCCGGCTTGATGACGCCCCTACGCGGCAAGCGCGCTATGCTGACGTGTTTTGTGCGGATGGGCGCATTTTGCTTCGGGCAACGGAAGAACGCCTGCCCATGTTGCGGCGTTTCAATTCATTGCCCCGATGGTCGTCCATCGTGGCTACAGTGTGGGACTTAAAGCGCGGAGCCTTGATTGTATCCCGCCATAGCACCTGTGATAGCCAGCCTCCAGAACACCATCGTTGGGAGAGGGCTCGCTTGATAGGATATGGCATGCAGTCGGGTCGCTCAGGTAAGCCGGGGGAACCAGGCGAACGGGATTTTCCAGTCTACAAGGGCGAAAACATCTTGCCGTGTTTTCTGACCAACGAACCGCCCGAGCGGGGTGTTCCATCCAGCTACGTCAAGCCGTCCATCTGGCGCGATCCCGCTGTTTTGCCAGACATCGCCTACGCATTCGCTGAAGTGACCCAAGCTCCGGTCGCTGTGCGCTTCAATCCTCATGTCATGGCGTTTCGCAATTCTGCCGTCGTGTTCGTGCCCGAACCCAGGGTCAAGGCCGTCCCTCTCGATTTCCTGACTCAATCGGTATTGTTTAGGTGGTATTTCCTGATCGGACTGCGCGAAGGCGTCGCGGCAGACTATTATTGCCACATCTACCCGAGAACAGTTGAGATGCTTCCGTGGTCAGATGCCTTAATCGCGCAAGCTGCCGAGTTGGAAGGTTTGAGAACAGAATGGTTGGCTGCCTGTGAACGTCGCTACAATGCTAGGGATGCGTTGCTTGCCTCGTTAAAGGCTGCGGATTCCGAAACCCTCCGGCAGCGCTTTGCCCGTGATAAGAACCTTTCGATAAGGTGGGGCGACGCATCAGCGCCCGGTTATCATGTCGTGCAACTAGGGCGTGAGCTATTTGACGTTCTGGGGGTTAACGACGAGAGGACCGCCGATGATCTGAGGCGCATTTGCTCCTTGTTCAGCGAAACCACCTTAAGCCAGGGGGACTTGATGGCGCTACCGTTACCACGAAGTGGAAGCTCTTCGCACCAAAGCATCATAAACGACTGGAATAGTCGCGATCTACAAGCTGAAGCAGACCAGCGCATTGCTGCGCTCGATAAGATCGTGGCGAAAGCGTTCGGGTTTTCTGATGAAGACGTACAGGTTATGCGGGCTGACATACGCGAGGACATTCTGTTTCGCCGCCTCCAAACACGCTATCCATATCAGCCGAAGACAGTGCGCGGTTTAATGGCAAATTTGTCGCGTCCGGGACGTTTCGACTGACAAACGATTCTGCAAGTGTTTCGGGGCGTGATACTCAACTGCATACCCCATTTCCTATAATCGTGTTCTTGGGACTCGCCATACTTTGGCGCGGGTGCGGTCTGAGCAAAGCGGCAAAGATGGGAATGATTATTTGGTCAGAGAACCACAAATCTATGGATTTTTATGGCAAGTTGGTCGACCAGCACGGTGACCCGGTCGTTGGAGCAAAAGTGGTGGCAGCTATGGGAGTGGTGATCAGTCCTGTAGAAAGCGGTGGGCAGAAAATTGAATTGAAGACCGACGAGGCAGGTAGGTTCAGCCTCTTGGGCCATCATGCCTCTGGGGTGGGATTCATTCCTAGCAAAGACGGGTACTTGTTTAGCCAAAGGCAAGAAGGCAGCACTCGCCCCAACGATTACGTTCCGGATCCAGGCAAGCCCATGGTTCTAAGAATGTGGAAACTTAAGGGAGCCGAATGGATGATCCACACTTCAATCCAGGGTGGTCTAGCCTGTGACGGCACCCCTAGACGATTCGATCCCATGACGGGTCGAAGGGACATTGGCCCCTTGGTTGTTACCTTGACGCGTAAACCTCTGAATCTTCCTGCCCGTCGAGACACGCCATTCGACTGGACGCTTACCCTAGAAATTGAGGGGGGAGGGTTGATACCGACCAATGATATTTACCCCTACCAGGCTTCGGTCGATGGCTATAAGTCGCAGTCAATTTCGATGCTCGCGGGGGACAAGCATTGGCTCCCTTGGGTAACCCAATCCTACTATGTTTTTGATGGGAAAAACTACGGATGCATCACGATCGACCTCGCTGCAGATTACCAACCGCCCCCGACGCATTTTGAAGTCAAGGCGTACATGAACCCCGCGGGCTCGCGCAATCTGGAGTTCGATCCTTACAAGCAGATACGGTAGCCAATAAGCTCAGGTAACGGGGAAATCTCAGCATTTTGCCTGATTACGCCAAGTGCATAGCCCCAATTGCCTATCGCCGGGACCTGTGCGGGCGAACGAGTCGCTGGCATCGCCCTCTGCGCGCTCCAGGATGCTCCCGTCCTACCTTGGCGCACCGATCGATATCACCGCGTTGCGACTGGAGTTTTGCGAGGGAGGCGCAACTCCGGGGCTCGGGCAAGAGATGAGGCATAGGGAGGAGCATCTCCTGCGGGCTTCCTCTGGGACCACGGCTGATCCACGGGGGCTGACGGGGAAAAAGGGGCTACCGGCACAGCAGTCGCGAGGGCCGCTTGAGCAGTCGAGGAGGTCACATTGGGAAGAGAAAGGAGGTATGTCGGGTCTCGGCGGGCCCTCCTCTCATGGAGAACGATGCGGAAAGTCCGGCGCAGCCCCATTAAGCTCCCGACTGCCAGGGTGAGAACGAGGTTGATCGGCAGAGCCAATTTCAGGAACAAGAACCCGAGGTCCTTCGTGTTCTCAGGCATGTTGAGCCACATCTTGAAGAGTCCCGGAGGGATCTTGTTCGACCCCTCGATGTACATGACCGCGGTGATCATCGTCAGCCAGGAGCCGCCCGTCAAAAATACGATGGCGAATATCTTCAGGAATTGGCCAACCAAGCGCCGGCGGGCGAAGGAGGCCAGCCTTGGGTCGAGATCGTAAGGGCACCGCCCCCCACGCTTCTGTGCCTCTTCGGTGAGCCTACTCTTTATCGCAGCAGCCTCGGCCCGCAGAGCCGCACGCCGCTCGTATGGGGTATGCGGCCAGTTTGGGCCGTGGAGTACCTGAAGCCAGCTTAGGTGGGCCGCGTGGAGGGCGTCTTTCTTGGAGAGGGAGAGAATCATGGCTCAAAAAGATAGGATATCGTTGGATTGCGACTGCCTAGTCAGTTTCGGGCGGGATCGAATACCCCATGAGCTATCGCGTCCTTCTGCTTCAACTGAAAACGAAGGGATGTGACGAATGGCATTGTTTCCTCGACAGAGCCGATCTGGGCGGCGGTCACCATGACGGCGAGGAGGCTCCCGACGACGTAGACCTTTTCGGTTACCGTGTCGTGGACCAGCGAAAGGACTGCCTCGCTCCCCTTTTCGGCCGGCGGAGAGAGGCGGAGCAGCGTCGCGATACTTTGGAGACTGCCCATGGAGGCCTCCATCCTTTCAATCATGGACCAGAACATATTGTTCCTGCCATGGACGAAAAGGTTCCCCTCGAGGAGGGCTCCGAAGTTCTGATCGAGGGCTGTACCGCAAATTTCGTCCCGTCTTGTCACGGTGTACCGAATGAGTCGGGAGGGTCGCGCGTTAGCCATCCCGTCCAGGTACTCCTGATAGGTCCGGGGTGAGCCAGGGCCTAGAAAAAGCGTCGGTCCCCATGGAAACAGGCTCTCCTCCCACTCCTTCCGAGGGACCGGCGTTCTTAATAAGGCGGAGAACCCCACCCCCTCGGCAAAATCGCTCTTTAATTGGGTAAGGTACAGGGGCGCCAGTGTGGCTATCTGCTGTGTCAGAGGCGTTCTTTCCATAGGGGAAAAGTTAGGATGTGCGGAGAGCGGCCTTCGGCTCGCCGGAGCCCTATGGACGTGATCAGAAGATAGTGGGGCCTTGCTCGATCTCGTTCATGAAGTCCATCGCATGGCCAATGCCCTTCGAGGCCGCCTGGTGCCCCATATCCTTCAGCTGATCGATCTTGTCCTTGGCGTCTTGGCTAAGGCCGCTGTCAACCCTCGTGAACGGAGGCCTTATGGCTCCATTCGTGTCCTGCTCGTGCTTGATGCCATCTTTGCTCTCCACTATTACCCGCTTTTGCTCGGTCGACTGAGTCACGCTCTCCCTCAGTATTGCAGATTGTGCTCCGGCGCGCTTGCTCGGGTCCTTTAGGAGTTCAGCCGTTGAGGGGATCTTGCCATCCATCTCGGCATTTGCCCTGACCTGCGCTTGGAAAGTCTCGGCAACCGCATCCGGTCCCTGGTAGCGAACGTCGTCCAGCAGGCCCGGGGCCGGCGTCGCGCAAGAGACCGCCATGAGATTGCGGACAATCTTGCCCGCATTCATTTCGGCGAGTTCCTTGCATTCGGCCGACATCTCCCTCGAGTCGAGGAGAGGGTTCTTGTCGAAGAGCGTCTTTTCGGCGACCATGCGCTCCTGCTCCGCCTCGTAGGGGGAAATCGAGCGCCCGTCCTTTGTTTCCACGTTCTTAGTGGCCATCTCAACTATCCCGGCCGCGAAAGACTTTTGGTAGGCGTAGTTCATGGCGGCGGAAGCGAGGGCTTCCTTTGTGGGGGTCGCCTCCGCTAATTGCGCGGCAAACCGAGTCTCAGTATCGTAATACATCTGCTGGTTCTTGCCGTCCGAGGTCTGCTGGTTGCCCTCAAGCACGCTCGACATGCTAGCCGGGTGCCCCGCACTGGCCGCCCAGAGGCTCTCTGCGTCCGCCTCGGTTGCTGGCATGCCCAGGGCCTGCGCCGACGCCATAAACGACTCCAGATAGACGTGACTGGCCTTTGCCTTGAGATCCCCAATGGCTCCTGGGGCCTCCATGTAAATGGATGCGATTGCGGCTGTGTGAGCATAGGATTCGTACGCCATGTACTTGTCCACTTGCTTGTCGAGATTGACGGACCATTCGAAGGCTTCTGCCACCTTGCCCGCGCCCTCTTTCCCCTCAGGGATGCGCCTACGCACGATCCTGGCCTTCTTGTCGACCTCAGGGGCGGAGGCGGCATACATCTCCCAGTCCTTGGATCCTTCCCGTTGCATCAGGTTTGCCGTGATCACCTTGCCCTCCGATGAGGAGAGGGTCTTCACGATGCCTCCCTTGTCGATGGAAGGGTCGTTCGTGACCTTTACCCGGAGAACCTGATCCTTGGCTCCCGGATCGGTAGGGGAGACGAGAAAATAGATTTCACCGCGACGATGATCCACGACCTTCTCGCGGACCAGGTAAGCGCCGGACTGCTCTGCCGCTACGCGCTTGTCGACGCGGTTTTCCTCCACTGGGGGGGGTGCTACATGCCATGCTTCCCACGTCTCGCTCTTCTCGCGCCGGGCGAGCTTCATGTCCGTTTCGGCCCCCATCGAGGCCCCCATCGCCTTGATCACATCGCTCTTGTTGACGCTGGGATCGGTGGAGGCGGCCACGCGGATCGTTTCGCCTTGGCGGGAGGGATCCGCCGGGGACACGACCCAGAACACCTGCCCCGACCCAGGATCCATGATCTTTTCCCTGACAATGAAGGCGCCCGACCGGGTCTCCTCGACAGGAGCCAGCTTCTTCTGCCCATTTTCGGCCTTGCCGGCCTTCTTGGGTGCAGACGTGTCGTCGCCTTCAAATGAGAAAGACCCCTCCCCTGTGGAGGTGTCGATCGGCGGCTCAAAGTGCTCCGGATATTCGGAAGGATCCATGCAAACCTTATAGCACGGTCTTACGAGGGAGGCTCTAAATGGAACCAGGAGGGCGTTGGCGCTACGATCGCCCTATACGCCTCTCCCGGGTTAAGGTAGAAGGTCTTGTCTCCCAGTCTCAACGAAGGGGACTTGGCGGTCGGAGAGGGGTTTTTGGTCTGGCAGTCCCCAAAGACCACCCTCCCCTCCTCGACCTGCATCTTTGCCGCCCAAAACCACTCCCAGACGCCTCCATGGGGCGAATGCTTCACAAAGTAGCTCTCGCCTACCTGTAGTGAGGTCGAGGCCATAGAGGGCTTACTTCACATCCGAGTCCTGCTCGGCGACGGGTTTTTGGGCCGAGGCCTGATAATTGATTCCGGCGGTCCCCGGGGCGCTTACCCCGGTGTTCATGAGCATGGATTGGGGGATGATGAAGTATGCACCGAGGGAGTCGTCCCAAACCGCCACCTCACCCTTGGCGCACATCTTGTCGGCGACCGTCTGCTGAGACCGTTCCAGTACGCCTGTCACTCGAGCGTCTTTCGCGCTTGCGAGAGACCAGGCCTCCTGTGCTGGGGGGCGGGATGTGTCTCCTGTAACCGCCATCCCAGGGGTGTAATGAGTGCCCGGCATGGAAGGGAGGTTTTCGCTCGGAATATAGGCGTGATCGGAATTGCGGACGGCGTCCGGATTCCACCCTCCCGGCCTTCGGACCACGTACTTCTTGCTCGCGGCCACCAGTTCCCCCTTCTCGTTCACGTAAGGGCTCAGATCAACTTCGTCGATGATGGCATCCTTCCAGATGGGATTGGAGGCGGTGTCAGGGGAATACGTCGGAGCGAGCTGCGCTGTCTTGGGGGCGGTGTAGGCTGTGGGTTGAGCAGGAACCGCGTTCACGGTCATTACCACCGGGCCCCCTCGATGAGTATTTGCCGTGGAGCAACCGGCCACGAGCGCGACAGGAAGCACAGAGAGGGTTAGGAGGCTAATGCGCATGGGGAGAGATGCCCTGAGTCTAGCACAAGGCTATTTTTGGTTTAATAAATCCGACGGCGATCCGACCGCGGAGGGCGTTGCTGATGCAGTTGCCGTTGAAGCGTCGGTGGTTGCGGACGCTGATGGGGTCGGGGCGTTCCCGGTGAGAGCCCTGGAGGCCGAAGTGATTGCCGACGCCGCATTGGCAGCCTCATCCTTCAGTACAGCAGCGGACACCGTTCCGTTCGGATTGATCGGATTGTTTCCGAAGCCCGGTAGCACCGGCATCTTGTTCTCCGAAGCACCGTTTATCTTGGCCTTGTTGAGATCGAGGGCAGAACGCAGTTGCACAATCGCCGGGGTTCCCGGAACGGCGACGAGATAGTCCTGATACTCGCGGTCAATCTGCTCTTGCTGCTTCGTTATGAAAGTTTGCATCGCATCGGACGCTGCGTTGATCGCGCCGACCTTCGGGCTAAAAGATGGGGCCACGGCGGAGATGGCCGCAGAGGTCACTTGCGAAAGAGCCGACTGCTGCTGCTGCTGAATAGCCTGGTCCCATGCGACGAGGAAGTGTTCCGCAAAGGGCAATGCCTGAGCCCAGACAGGAGAAGGCACGAAATACCCCGGGATGCCGGGCGCCTCATCAATCCCCATCACGATGCCACTGACCGGAAGCTCTTTCCCGTCTGGGTAAACGATTGTGTCCACGGTCACTGCCACCCGGTTGCGGATAGCGTCCTTGGCCGACGCCCCGAAGATGCGCGTTCCAAACGGGAGCATGATCTTCCCCAAGAATTTCACATTCTCCGCCACGCCGAAAATCACCATGGACTCCATCTGGCTCGTTTCGATCTTCGACAGGAGGTAGACGGGGATCTTTTGACCCCTAGGGAGGAAATTGTTGGTTTCGAACCCGTTCTTCACCACGGGGGCCACCGTCTTCTCCACTTTCTTGTCCCTGCGGAAGACAACCAGCTTCTTGGAGTCGACCTGCATCAGCTTCTGGTCGGTCCGTGTATCCGAGTGGGAGGTCGCTTCCGTCTCGCCCGTATATCCGTCGTTCGGGGCCGAAGCGGGGGCAGTTCCCCCATCGTCATTGTCCGCAACCTGGTCGTCATCTCCTCCCGCACCCTGCCCTGACGAATTGTGCGACTGGCTCGATCCCTTTCTCGTGTGTTTGCGCTCATCCTTTTCGACGTTCTGCCCTCCCTGGCTGGGTCCGCTCAAGGCGAGCGCCACGGGGTTGTCATCGGTCAGGGTTCCCGGAGAGGCATTTGCGGGAGCGCTGTCGGGGTCGGATGGGGCCGTCTTCTCCTCTGTAGTTGCCTTGGTCCCGTCAGTCCCCGCGGACTGCTCCGTCGTTCCCCCGCGCTGGTTTTCCTCGAGAGATGTCTTTGTCTTGTTGGCATCATGTACCTCTGTGAAGCCGGTAGCGGCCTTTGCCATCTCCACCACATCGACCTTCACACCGTTCTGCTGCGCGCCGACCTTTTCCTCGCGCTTTTCCAGCGCCGTTCGCTTGTCGCGAGCCACGTACAGCACTCCCAGCAACACAATTGCAGCGATCCCGAGGCTGAATACGAGCCCCGGTTTCTTCTTTCCGTAAATGTCTTTGCGCCAGAGGAGTGACATGTGGGTGTCCCTTTAGCGGGATTGTAGCATCTGCTCCACCTGGTAGGCTTGGGCCGGAAGCGTCAGCTCCCATGCGGCGTGCGGGTTGTACCGGCCGCCTTGGATGAAAAGGTACACTTTGTCCATCTGCCCCGGAAGGATCATGGGGTTAATCTGGATGGAGGCTGTAACGGGTATCTTCTTGTTGGCTACGGAGACCTCGATCTGCCGCTTGTGGAGGTAGATCCCCTTGGCTCCCTCTCCCCCTGTGTTCACGGTCTCTATCCGCAGTACGATCGTGTCTATCTTCGGGAAGTAATCGACGTCCTTAAGGACAACAGGGCAGTTGTTCCACATATAGGTCCTGTTGACGGGGCGCACATAGAGCTCCGGGGTTTGCTTCGCGAACGTCTTGTCCACCAGGGCCCGCTCGATCGTGTTTACTAGATCAGTGGTATCGATTTCATCCGGCCGAACGATCGGGGCCGTGGATCCGATTGCGAGCATCTGATCGTCCATTTCGCCTGAGAACGTATAGGTGCGGCTGTAAACAACGCGCCCGTCGCCGACGATGTTCAGAATGAAATTGTAGGTCAGCCCTCCGACGAGGACGGTCATATTGGTCTTCCCGCCGGTTGCTCTGGGGACAAGGGTTAGGACACCCAGATCATCATCCCATGATGCTGAAACGATCTCTGAGCCGACCTCTATGTCGTCTATCTTCTTCTTCGTTTTGAAGGTGATCGTGGTTTTGACTCCGGGAGAGACGTAGAGGACCTCGATCCGATCGACGCTTAGATCGGCGGCTGAGGCATCTATGGGCTTGGTCTCTCTAGCGGCCATGGGAGGAACCCCGTCAAAAGGGGCCGCACAGGGGGCCTTGGAGGCGAACCCCGCTACAAGGGCGAAGAGGATGGGCGTGAAGGCGTTTCGTTTCATAGGGAGTAAAGTGCTTATTTAGGCTGCCCCTTGGCTGGCGGGGTTTCTTGGTTGGGCAGAGACTTGCCCGTCGGCGTTTCCGGAACTGCCGCGTCTCCGAGCGCCTTGCGCTTGATTTCTTTGACTTCCTTATCGAAGAACACGTTGCGCGTGCTCTTGACGATACCGTAAAGAACTAGCCCTAAGGGGTTCTTTTCCGAACGGTGCTCCACGCGGAATTGGCTCTCGATGAAGATCTCGTTCTTCTTGTAATGCTCCTGGTCGCGCGAAACGACGAAGCCGTGGTAGGCTGCGTTGACAAAATAGGGGCCGGACAGTTGAAGGCGGACCTCCGCAATCCGAAGTTCCTGATAGTATCCGGCCTTTTCGTCGGCGATTTCCCCCTTGAAGGCATCTTGGAATTTCTTCTGCACCCCGGGGTGAATGCAGTCGTCGAGGCCGGGAAGCGCCCCCTTTTCGGTCAGCAGGAACAGAGCCTTGAGAATCGCTGACGACTCGCTCTTGAAGAGTTCTTCGGTCATCCGGTATGGCTGAACCGGGCCGCGATAAACCTTCCCGTCGCCCGCTTCGACTATGATCGGCGGCGTGCGGGAGGCCTGCCGCAGGTAGAGTGTCACGGCGATAATGGAGAGGATCGCCAGGAGGACGTAGCCTACCTTGCAGACATTGAACACCGTGCGGAGAAAGTCCGACCTCATCCAAGGGTCTGTATTGCCCTCCCGGTTGCTCCAGTGGTTGTTCATTTTTGAAGCTCCTGTTCCGTGTCCCACTTGAGGGCCGACTGCCCGACGCGCTCGCGCAGCTCGATCATATAGAAATGCTCCGGATCCAGGGAGGAGGGGGTGTTGGGCTCAACGACGACACGGGCCCTATACGGCACCCTCGCGGGCTTGGTTCCCGGTTTCGCCATGAGCATGCTGACGCTGTAGTAGCCGCGAACGTAAGCGCTCACCCGGTTCTCTTTTTGGTCCACAACGACCGAGCCGATTGATTCGATGTGGAGCAACTGCACGATCATGTATTTCTTGACCGCGGTCGTGCTGTCCCATGTCGCCTGATTCGCCCGCATGATGATCGAGGGGTGGACGATTCCCTTAAGCAGGTCCCTCTGGGGGGCCCCGTGCTCATCCAAGTCATCCAGAAGGGGTAAGGTGAGGTTGATGTATAAATCGAGGGAGTCCTTGTTGATTTCGAAGCGTTCCTCCATGGCCGTATTCATGCGTTCCGTGAGCGAGGGAGTCCCTTTCACGAAGCCTTCCGGGCGGTTGGCTGCGCTCACCGCTCCGATAAACATGACCACCACCAGGATGACCCCGATTACGAGGCCGGTCACAAGCCAGACGATCGTGCCGCGCGCCCAGGCGTACTCCTCTAGGTTTTGCCTCACGGCCTTCGATACCCCGGCGGCATCGACAGACGGAGTGGCCGAGGTTCCCTCTGGAGTGGTTCCTTGCGCGGCTACCCTGCCGAGAAATGCCGAGGCCCCTGACGCTGGAAGATCCAAGGAGTTTTCGGGGGTTGGAGGCGCTTCTGACGACATGGGAAGAGTCTAGCACAGAGCCAGTTTCCCTTAAAAAATCGCCCGCGGGCGCCAGGCCCCCCGGCAGCCATGCCCAAATGCAGAAAGAGCCCCGGTCCGCTTGGAACGGGGCTCTGGAAACTGTAGGCCCGGGCTGGTTAGTGCATCAGCCCAAGGATGCCGTTCACGAAATGGTGGAATTTATCCATGACCGGAGCGGGGTTAATGCCCCGGTAGGCTAGGAAGTTCTGGAGGGAAAGCCCTTGGGCGTACCCAGACCAGATTGCCACAAATCCAAGAAAGCCGACGGGCAGCGTGAGAACCCTCCGTGTCCGGACCGCATAGGAGTCGTGGACGTATCGCTGCTGGAAGAGGGCTGATGCATATTCCTCGCGAAACGCCGCCTTCTTGAGCCGGGCGTAAACGGTCCGATTCGGGTTCATCCCGGATGCCGTCTCCTTCCGCTTGTGCCAGTCGCAGTTCATTTCGTAGTAGCCTAGCGCCACGCGGGCAAGGGGGGGGCGCAGCCACATCGGGAGAATGATTCTGGTGACCCCGCTGAGCAGCATTCCCCCCCAGTAATGGGTGGCCCCAAAAAGCGTCGTGGTCGGGTAGCTGTTCATCTTGAGGAGATTCTAGCAGATAGCCCGAAAAACCCCGAAAAACTAGCCAGATCCGACCATTCGCCCTTCCTTGGGGCGGTCAACGCCTTGAGGCCATCTTCTCTGCTGCCAAGTCCTTAACATCGTTCTCCTCGGTCCCTTCGTGGTTATCAGCCGCGGCCTTTTTCTTCTTCTGTTTCGTAGCCATCCCGTAATGCGCCTGAGCGGCGGCCGAGGGGTTGCCCCCGCTCATCACGGCTGAAACAATAGCGTAGCCCGAGTGCTTCACCAGGTTGCGACCCATCTGTCCTAGAACCTTGGGGGCAGCCTTGACGGCCGCGGAGCCCATGGCCTTCCCTGCAAGGCCAACCCGTTGCTTTATTGGCAAATTCGGACCGGAGGGAGCCACCCTATCGTATGCATTGGGATCGTAAGGGTTTTGCTTCCAGCCTTTGGCTTTTCTCTCTTCCTCCGTCATTAGAAAGGGGTCCTCCTCAGACGGCACAGGGGTAGCAATTTCTACGCCGCTGTTAGCCGCTACTGCTTCATCGGTACCGGCCTGACCACCAGCATCGGCAGCAGCAGGGGCTCCGGTAGAGGCTGGCGCAGGGGCCCCGGTAGATGTAGCTGCGGGGGCCCCTGCAGTCTTGCCAGCCGAAGGCGCGGTTGCGGAGGGCACAGCAGGTTTCCCCTGATTGTTCATCGCTGTGCGCAGCGAACCGCCTTTAGCGGTGTTTGCTGAACCGAGCGCACCTGCTGTTGAAGAATCCAGTCCAAACGCCTTGTCGTAAGCACTGGTTGCCGCACCCTTCATAGACCCAGCCCCTTTGGCTGCCGCGGCACCAGCTTTCGATGCGGCCAGTTTCCCTCCGACTGCTGACGCCGCGCTACCAGCGCCGGCTGCCGCAGCCGCGACAGGGGCAGCTGCAACGGCCCCGGCGACCATGCCCCCTCCGACGAGGCCGCCCAGGACGGGCGACATCATCGTCATCAGCACATTGCCGCCGTTGAGAAATGCCTTGGCTGCCTTTGGGGCGAAGAAAAGGGAGAGGCAGATTGCGATCAGGTTGGCAATTCCGACCATGATGGCCACCTCCACCTCCATTAAGCCCGACACGATATTGAATGGGTCCGGGACGTGTGCATTGGTCAACGCCGTGGAGAGGTTCATCCCCGTGCAAGATGAGATGATATTGCAGAAGACTAGATCGCAGATGATCATTAGCATCGCGAAAAACGATGGGGTCACCGAAGCCATGAAGAGCGTGTTTGCCGCCCCCGTAAACGCCTTCTCCGTTTTATCATAGAACCAAAAGGGAGCGGCAAACCACAGGATCATGATGTAGACTTCAATCACGATCTCGAACAGGGTCGTGCCGAAGCCCACGACCGCTGGGCGGAGCGTATTGTTCTCAAAATCGAGGACGAACTTGGCGATGCCAATCCCTGTGTAAGCGGGCGAATCCGTGAGTATGTTTAATTGTCTTTGGTGGTCCGCGTCTCGAGCCTGCCAGTAGGCGCGGACGCGGTGGTCCGCGTGGTTTTTGTACTGCTGGACGAAGGAGAGATCCAAGAAATTGCCGGTCAGGGTTTGCACGCTCGTAGCGATAGTCTGGAGGAGCGCAGCCTTTTGCGATGCCGGTGAGGCCGCATTGGGCGGAGGCACGGCCCCGGGCGTGGGGGCAGGCGCTGGTCCGATCAGGGCCTGATACGATGCGATTGCCTTTCCACAGGCGTTGCTGGTGTTGTAAATCTGCGCGGGCAGATCATAGGCTTTCGAACCATTCAGGAGCCCCTGCGAGGTCGAGTGCGTCAACAGGGCGAGGAGCGTCGGAATCTGTGTCTTTATTTGGTTCGGAAGCGCGGAGACGTCTGCCGAGTTCCAGTAGATGTCGGTTGTCGTTGCTGCTACTGTCGCATTGACGGGTACAGTGTATGTCCCACTCGTTTGGCTGCTTACATCCGTGTAGCTCCCGGAAGCATCAAATGTGGCACTATCGTCGACCGTTGCTTGAGCGTCGGTTTGAGGAGTTGTCGCGTTCGCGGCGGCGGGAGGCGCCTTGTGCAGCGCCATTATAGGAAATTGGTTTTGTAGCGGCGCGGCCGTGTTTGCGGCTGCATTCCTGTTCACCGTCGCGGCGATCTGATTGTAGATTTCCGCTGTCGCAGGCTCAGCGTCGTTCACCATTAACATCGCCCGAGACTGGAAGGCGGCGAGAGCCGCTTGCTTCATCACGTTCTTCAGTTGCATCGCGTCCGGGCCAACTGCGTTGGCATTCGCGAGTGCAACCGTCAGACCATAGTTAGCAGGGGCGTTCCCGTCGCTTTGAGGATCCAGGAGGTAACTGAGGATGAGCGTGCCGCTCTCCTTGACTGTCATCGCTGTCGAATAAATGAGGGCAGGCGAGACAAAGATTATCATTACCACCAACAACTTAACAAAGATCGGCATCATTGCGTCCGCGGTGGCCCCTCCCCCCCTCATCGACATGGTCAGCTTCGCGATGGCAAGGGACGTAAAGAGGCCCAATAGCCCCAACCAGAACCATACAGCGCGAACCATTATGTTCCCCACAGGGAAGCCGAAACTGGCTGTCACTGGCCCCCCGGAAGCGCCCCAAATAGCGAAACTATCCAAGAACGGATTTCCGGTGTATGGCACGGCATACTGAGCCGCCCGGGCCGTTTGCGTAGCGACCTCCTGATTGCGAAAATCGTCCCCGGTAGTTGCGTGCGCGACTTGCACACACGACAGGCAGACGAATACGAGCAACAGTGTCAGGAGGCCAGATTTCATCTCTGAGACGCGCAGGAAACTCGGCCCTTTAGGGCCGAGAGGAATGCGCGCAGCTTGGGTTTGGAGTGCATGGTGGGACTGGAGTTGGGAGTTAGGCTGCCTGGTAAGCGTAGCCGTCTGAGCGCTGGATGATTGTGCAGAAGCGGTGGGCTACGCCCTCGACGACGGCACACTTGGTCTGGATGTTAAAGCTGCCTGTGGCTCGGACCGCTACGCGGCCAAAGTAACGGCCCTTGTGCTTTCCGGAAGGAACACTGGCCGATACTAGATCACCGGTTCGGAAGCCGAAATGGGCCTTGAAGGGGGACAAATACCCCCTTGGGAAGCCGTGAGCGGTGAGCCGGGTCCGTCGGCGTGATCCGCGCCCCATGGCCTTGATTGAGAGAGGTGTGGTGCGGGTGCCGGTCAACGACTCGACGTTTCCAACGCAGGCGGCATCCAGCGCGTGGGTTTTCGGAAGGTCCATCCGGGACCGGTTCCACTTGGTGCGGCCGCCCGTGGCGATTTCGACGGGAAGGCCGGTGGATGCCAGAGCATCCCGCAGGGCGAAGCGCGTGGCATTAACGGCAGCCGCGGCCGCAAGAGGGGACTTTGCCGCGAAGAGGATCCGAACAAGCCGGGTCGGGTCGTGCGCGAGGAACTCCTTCAGGTCACGCGACCCCTTCTTTGCGTTACACCGGGAGCAGGCCAAGGATAGATTACTTGCGCGATTTGAACCGCCTTTCGCCTTAGGTACGATGTGCTCGATCTGGAGCGGGACGTGTTCGGCGTCGCAGTAGGCGCATTTGCGGCCCCACTTTTCGAGGAGGTATTCGCGGACCTCGTAGCCGGCAAGCTCCCCCTGTTGGTACTCCACTCCGGTAATCTCCGGGTTCTGGAGGGCCTGCATGTCAAAACGGACCAGTTCCTGGGCCAAGGAGGCGACAGGGATCCAGCTGCGCAGGCGGGCCACCATACTCGAGGTGGTCTCGATCCGGTGGCGAAGCGAAGGAGGTAGCCATCCTTGCTTTTTGCCTCCCCGGTTCAGGAACCGAGGGGCCCTGTAACGGGTCTTGCGTCCTCGGCGGGCCCGGCGGAACGAGGCCCGCTGCGTGAGCGAGTCCCGGATGGCGCTTCCCCTATGGGTGAGCTCCGCCAGGAAGAGGACGTGCTGCTTCTTTGGGTTGATGGTTTCTGGACGAACGACCGCGATGCCCGTGGTGCGGGCGCCTGGGTCGAGTTTGATCGTGACCGGTTGGGTCACGCCAGTGGTCCGGTCCTTTAGCCGGATAACGAGCGGATAGGCGCGGTGGATGACCGCGCGGCCCGCCTTGAGGAGCTTCCTCGCCCGAGCCGGATGGCAGGGCATGAGCGGCTCTTGGTTCTTCGCTAGCACGAACACCCGACCTGACATGCCGGCCGTAAGGCCGGCGATCTCTCCAGCGCACGAGCCGCTGGAGGTGACGGGAGCCGCTTGCGCGGCCCCGCTCACCTCGACCATGTTGCCAGCCAGCTTGCGGCTTGCGCCGCAGCCCCCGCCCGTTTCGGAGCGATCCTGCGCCTTGTCTGCTGCAGGGGCTTTAAGAGCCTGGGACTGGTGAAGCATCCCAGGGTTAGTCTTGGACTTGCGGGCAACGTAGGACCCTGCGGTCCTCGGTCTGGTAAACGTGGGCTTCTTCGAACTCACCGACACGCAACGCTCCACGCCAGCCCCTTGCGGGACTGTCCTGGAGTTGGATTGCATGGTGGGTGTCATTCTTAAAAGCCCGGGCCTTTAGGCCCGGGATGGTTTACCTCGTGTACGCAGACTCGGCTTGGCGTCTGTTATCTGCGGCGGATTCGAGGGTTGTTTTTGCAGCTTCAGCCGCCAGTCGGGCCGCGTTAGACATCCCCTTCTGCTGCGCAGCATCGGTGGCAATCTGAGTGGTGAGCGTGGCGAGCTGCGTCTGGAGGTTGATGCGGTCCTGAAAGGTCATTGGCGTCGCTGACTTTGCCGCATAGCTTTGCAGTGCGACGTAAAATGCCTGCTCTCGCTGGAGCATTTGGACTTGCCGCTGAAGTGCGTCGACGATGCCCGTCCGGTTTTCCGGGAGGCCTGCCCGGGCGGCGGTGAGGGTTTGCTGGAGCGCCAGGATCTGGCTTTGGAGTTGAGGTCCCGGGAGCATAGCCAGGGCCTGTGCTATGGCAGGGCCCCAATTGTCTGCCGTCAGCCCGACCGACGTGGTCCCCGACTTAATGATTGGCGAGATCGTATTGTTCAGCAGATTCTGCATGTTTGCCGCCCCGGTCGCTGTAGCAGTTGAAGTTCCTTCCCCGAGGATGTCGTTGATCGGCCCGCCGTAGAAAGTGGTCTGTGCGCACAGGGACGAAGCCCCTAGCGCGACGAGTGCCGTCAGCAGGAGGGCGGATCCCTTAATGCTCATACTTGCTTTCCGCTTCGCTTCTGTTTGTGCCGGCGTCGAGAAGGGTAGTTTGCTGGATTGCTTGGCCCGTTAAAGCAGCGTTGGTCTCTCCCTGCTGGCGCGCGGCCTCAATCGTTACCTGCGTGTTGATGGCTGTGGCGTTATTCCCTGCGCCAAGCTTGGAGTTTGCGTCCTTCGCTCCAGCGGCGGCCGTCGAATTTTGCTGGCTTGCCTTCGATAACGCCGCAAGGCGATTGGCGTTATTCTGCTGGTTGGACAGCGCGTATGCCGCCATGAAATTTGTGGCGTCCCCGACCGACCCCGTTCCTGTTGGGCTTGTCGCCAGCCGAGCAGCCCATTGAAGCGCTGCTGCATTGGGGCCGCCATTTGCAGAACTGGCCGCCCCGATCTGTCCAAGCGCCCTGTTCATCAGGGCTGATGAGGCAAGCATGCTCGGATTGCTCACCGTTTGAGTGAACTGTGCGGGGCTCATGCCCATGAAAATATCGAGGTACCCGCTTTGAGGGAAAAGGGTGTTGAGGTTGAACCCGCTCATCCCGGGGAGGCTCGATACCATGGCATCCAGCTGACCGAGGTCCATGCTCTGCCAACTACCCGTTCCTATTGCAGTCCGGATTTTTTCGAGGGTCTGGTAAGTGGTGTAAGCCTGCTCGGCGTCCTTTACCATTTGGGTCGCCTGAGCGGCGGTGCATCCGGATATCTCCGCGAGCGCTGCTTCCGCTTTTACATCGCTAACAATGTACTGAGCGTTTGCCTTCTGGAGGGGTAGGATAACCAAAGCGACCGCGAGGAGGATGTATTTCAGGGGTTTCATGGGGATTTCGGGAATGGGTTAACGTGTTGGTTCTCCGTCCAGGGCGACAGGGGTGCTTTCGACCCTAGGGAGCATCATTACTCCGTCGTATGTGCCCGCTTCATAGGCTACCTGGCGGGCCGCCATCGCTTGGGCCGGAGCGCCGTTTGCCTGCGGGGGGATCTGCGATTTTTCCATCCAGTATTGGTTCATGACCAGAATCCGAGCATCTCGCGCTCCCTGCTCATAGGCTTCCGAGAGCGCTTGGGTCTTCTTGGAATCCATGATGGAGTTTGTAACCGCTCCAGCTCCAAGACCGACCACCGCCCCAACAGGGGCTCCGTATTTTGCGTTAATCGCGTGGCCGGCGACAGCGCCACCGGCACCGGCGACACCGAGCACCGCAATGTCGGATACCGCGTTCCCTCCGCTGTACTGAGCCATTGGGGCTACGGGGCTTGATGCGCAACCTGAGAGCACCATAGCAACTGCGAGAAACGGGAAGGCGATGAAAGTCTTTGATTTCATGGGGAGATTGTTCTCGGGCGAGAACCCGGGATTGGTGTTCCCTAAGTATAGCACCCCGAACCCGAGGGGCCTGATTTAGGCTGCTTTCGCCAAGTCGGCTTTCCCGCCCTCAACCCCGTGGGGGTACTCTTTGCTCAAGCGCACAAGGGCGTCGAGGTACCCCATGCCCTCATCCCTGTATTTCGCGATAATGCCCTTGTCCGGCGCGTGGGTGGTTGAGGTCCAGTATGAAAGCGCTGACGGGCGGTTAAGCGTCAGCACGCTCTGCCGGCGGCCATCGCTTAGCACCTGACTGACGAGGCATTGGCTGAAATGCCCCTTTTCTGTCTTAAGCTTCGTGATGATATTGGTTTCCGTCTCTGTAAGCTGGAATTGCTCCCCGAGCCCTTGGGCGGACTGGGTCGAATTCTGACGGAGAATCAGAAGGTGGGCGATGTTGCCGATAATGGCGTCCCGATTTGAGGTCTTCTGGAACTCCTCGATGCCCTGCGAGATGCCGATGGTCGAGAAGCCGACCTTACGAAGGGCGCGATAGGCATAGACTACGAATTGGGCAACAACCGGGTCTTGCAGGAACGACCAGCATTCGTCGAACACCAGGAACTTCTGGCGGCCGGGGAACAGTGCGCCCACAAGCGACACCTGACGCAGAATCGTCGAGAACATCACGCCGCCGAGCTCGGGGTTATCCTTGATCTTCGTCAGATCGAACACCGTGAACGGATTGGAAAGGTCGATCTGGGTAGGTCCATCGAATAGGTTGCCGAAGCGGGAGGGCATGCCTCCTTGGCCCCGACACCACGGAGAAAGGCGCATCGCCAGCTTATCTCCTCCTGGGAAAGAGGGATTTCCGATCACTTCCTTAAAGTCGTGCAGGAAGAATTCCTTCCCGTTCGATTTCAAAATCAGCTGATTTAACGCTTTCTCCATGAGCGAGAACTGCTCGGAAGCTAGGCGGCCCCCTATGTCGCGCGAAGGGTCAACCATCAGTTTCTCAAGGAAGGTCAACATGGTGTCCAAATGGACAGGATCCGGGGCGACACCCGCAGGTAGGGCGAGCGGGTTGATGCAGTGGGACTTGGATTTTACGTCGTAGTCAATGTACGTGCCCCCTTGGACCTCGCACATACCCCGAAACGAGCCGCCCAGGTCGACTATGACCACGATCGGGTCCGAGGCACTCATCTCCGTAAGCATTAAATTCACCAAGAATGATTTCCCGGTGCCCGATCCGCCGATGACAATGCCGTTAGCGTTGGCGAAGGAGTTCTCGTGGAAGACGGTGTTGAAGACAGTCCCTGCCGTGGTCTCCATGATGGCCCCTTTCTTCTTCCCCTTGAGGAAGGTGGTCTGGCCGACCACGGGAAGTTGCGTCACCAATTGGGTAGTGTTGTAGACGATGTCCCGATGGCGATCCGTATCCCTGGTCCAGAAGGGTTGGCAAAACCTCCAATACTCCCATACCGCGTCCGTCTCGGCGGAAAGGATCATCCCGTGCTTCTCCTCGCCGTACTTGCGCACGCCCTGAATCATCTGCTCGAGCTCCGCGCCGGTTGGAGCCCAAAGATGGATGACGTGAGTCGCCCTCCAGATCTTTTCCCTGCCCTCGCCGAGTGCGACTAGCTCTGTTTCAACTTCCGTAAGGGCGGACTGCATCGACGGGTCCTTCGCAGCTGCGGCCCGAAACTGGGGGAGCCGGTGATCCTTGAGGAAGGATATCCGCTTACGCACGCTGTCCTGCTGGATATTGACGACCAGCTGCATCGAATGCATGCCGCGATGCAGAAGCAGGTCATCCCATTGGGTGAACTCCATCGGCGACGCCGGCGTGCGCACCGTCATAATGGCATGCTTCATCCCGTCGAATGAGAGCACGCCGGGGGACGACTTATCCCTAGGGTCCGTGTGCGGTTCCCAACCTGTAGAGTCGTAGAGGAAGTAGTCCGTCAAAGGCAGCCCCGCAGCCTCATCGTATTTCTTTGGAATACCGCCCTGATCGTAAGACTTTGGGTTCCAGAACCTGTAGAATAGCTCAATCACGTCGTCATTGAGCATCAGCTCCGGCTCCAGCCGCATTTGGGCCAGGTCGCTCTGAATGCTTTCAGCGCATTGAATGAGTTGCTCATGGGCCTGGTCGAACTCCGCCTGCTCGAACTGATAGTGCCTCCCCGAATCCAGAAAGATGCCCTTGATCTTATTGGCGGCCTTCGCGACGAAGCTGGGTTTCTTGCCATCGACGCCCTCAGCGAAGATTTTCTCAGCCCGCGCAATGAAGAGCGAGGAAGGCAGGGGGTTGCGGCGCACAAGAATGACGTAGCAGTGAAGGTTACGGAGCGCGCCCGAGTGGAAGCTTGCCTCGAGAAGCTTTGCCTTTTCGATCACCAGTTCGCGGGCAATCTTCGCCTTCGGGAGGGTCTCCGTCATGACCTTCATCAGGGAGGACGGGTTGTGGCTCTGGTCAAAGATCACCTGAAGGTCGAAGTTCTCCCCAAGCGAGTTCAGGAGTGCCCGGAAATTGTTATGGAAGCTGACCTTTGAGTCCTCGCTTGCTGTCGGAAGGTAAGGGAACGTGACCTTCCATCCGATGCCCATTGAGAGGTCTCGGTTGACGACGACGGACTTCATCAGCCATCGGCAGCCGAGCTCCTGGTCGATAGACTCACCGGAAAGGGCGTTTGTGCGTTCGAGGTGGGTCTTCATTTCTTTCCTTTGTTTTTACCCCCTCCGAGGGGTGTTCCCGTATAATTGATGGGATAGGGTGGGTCGATGTGCCCTGAGCGAAAACGTCTGGGGGTCAGCAGGGCCCGGAAATAGTGGTAGCCGTAGCCTTCAGGCCTCCCGATGCGAAACCTGATCCCGTAGGCTATGAATACGAAGATGCCGAACGGCATCAGCGACCACGACTTTGTGCCGATAAAAAAGCACAGCCCTATGCAGGTCGTGAACAGGTCCAGGTAGGTGATGAACCCGAAGAAGACCACCTTCTTGTTGAGCTGCCTGTTGTAGTCGACTTGCATGCCTTTACCGGGGGGCCGGTTTGGCGTTGATCACAACAACTGCGGGCTTGGGAGCCGTCTGCACTTCCGTCGCGGTTGTCTCCGGCGCGACAGACCCAGCCTTCGCGGGGTCTGTAACGACCGCGGTCGGGGAGGCAGGAGCGGAAAAGGGTATTGGCGCTGGTCCGTTGACCGTGGCGGAGAGGGAGGCTTGCGCAGCCTCCTCGGTCGCGGGAGCGGCAGGAAGGGAAGCATGAGGGGCTGGTTCGGAATCATGGGAGAGATGAACTACGTTCTCTGAGACAACCCGGGACCCTCCTGCTTCTTCATCTCCGACAGCAACGGCGGCGTCCCCTTCGGCATTGTCCGAATAATCGCGAATCGCGCGATCGAGACGGAGGAGCATTTTGTCTAGGTCGCCATCCTGCAACCTCGCCTGGATTCGCGCCAGGTCGTTGTAGAGCAGACGGAACTCGCGGGTGTCGATCTTGTGCGATCCGGGGTTTCTCGGGATGTAAATGAAGATCGGCAGGTTGATCACTGCTTCCCTCTCGGCATCAATATCGAAGCTAACCTTCTTTCTTACGTCGAGGACCCGCAGTTCGAATCCCGGCACCTTGATCGGGGCTATAGAATCGTCGGGGCTCAAAGTCAGCTCTGTCGCCATTTTGGTCGTGGACCCGGACTCGGCCCATGCAGGAGAGACGCACCCAAGGGCTAAGAAGGAGACAGCTAGAATGTATTTCATACGCTTGGCGGGATCTTAGCACACAGCCCTGCACTGCTTTGAAATTCCAGCGGCGGGCGTTTTTCGGGTTTGGAAACGCGATGTGCCATACTGGGGCCATCGCAGTCGCACAACCGCTCCATCATGCGCAATCATCCCAGAATCCAGCAGCAGGATCCGCTCGACCCCTCCCCTGCCCCTCTCCACTCAACCGACGGCCAAATGGGGCGGAATGTCTCATCCGTTTTTCCCACGGCTGGCAGTCGAGCAGGAATCCCACGTGGCGTCTGGGAGGCGGCTTCGGCCGTCGCCTCCCTGCTGATCTTCCCGTCGGTAATCCCGATCCTCCTGCGCGTCGCGATCACCGCAGGAGTCGTTCTGGGGCTCTGAGTCACGTTTTTGGGCCCCTCTCCATCGACCTGCTACAATTTATCCAACGTTAGTTACCACAAGAGTCACAAAGAATCATCAACATGAAATCGAATAACAACTACTGCCGCCCGGCTTCCGGCGTTGGCATTTCCACCAAAATCGCGATGGCCGCTCTCTTTGCGGCATTCGCCCTTGCCCCCTTGGCCAACGCTCAGACGGCCTTTCAGGATCCGGGGGTAAGCTCCGGCGAGGGCGTCTTTACGGCCCTTAAGACCGCCATGGGCTACTGGTACTATGTGTTGTACCTGCTCTCGCCCCTTACGATCTACAAGGCGTGGGCCAAGTACAAGGAAGGCGACAACAAGGGGATGGGTGCCTACATCATCGGCACGCTGGGCATCTTCCTGTCGCCCGCCCTGCCCGCGATCTTCCGTCAGATCGGCGCAGCCGCCGGTTCCACAGTTGGCTCCTGATCGTCGATCATTGAGGTGGCCACTAACGCAGACCTCTTCGGCCTAACGATCGTAAATCCGGTCACGGGTCATCGCAGGGCCCTCTACGTGTTTGCTGGTTCCGACCGGCAGGCACGACTGATGGCCCTGCATGACCAGTCCGAGGTGCTCACCGTCACCCGCTCAGGAGCGCTTGAAGAGACGGTGTCGCGTTGGTTCTTTCGCGAACAAGCGAAGCCCGTAGAAATCCGAGATTTCTATTCTTCCCTGGTCCGATGCCTTTCCATCGACCGCTCGATGATTCGAGCGCTCGAGGTATCGGTACCCTCCCTGAAATCGGCCACATTGCGGCTTTCGGCCGCCCGAATGCTCGACACGCTCAAGGGAGGTGGAGACATCCAGGAAGGTGTAAAGCACTTTACTCGCGCCCTTCCCGCAGAGCATATCGAGATGATCGCTGCCGGGGACGCAGCAGGCGACATCACTGCGGTCTTCGAGATGCTTGAGGAGAACGTAGAAAAAAGCAGTGAGGCCATCGGCAAGGTCCGCCGGGCGCTCATCTACCCGACCTTCATATTCATAATCGCGCTCATTCTGGTCATTGTGGGCTGCTGGTTCCTGGTCCCGAAGATTGCCGGCATCTTCCTGGCCTCCCACGCCCAGCTCCCCCTGCCAACAAGGATTCTCGTTAGATTCTCTGAATTTCTTCAGGCCTACCCCATCATCGGTGGAATCATCGCCCTTAGCCCGATCATTCTGATGGTGAATTTGAACCGGATCGCGCAGTCCAGCATAACGCAAGCCGTCCTTGAGCGGGTCCCTCTCTTGCGTCGATTGCTCTTCAAATCAGCCATGGGCAGGGGGCTCAGCATTCTGGCAATGTTGCTGCGGGCCCATGTTCCGGCCGCCCAGTCTTTTGAGATCGCCGCCCGGGTTGTGTCGCATCCCCGCATCAGCCGCTTCTTCCTTGGCATCAAGGCCGAGCTACTGGCCGGCGCCTCCCCTTTCGAAGCTGCGAATGCCCGGCGCGGAGACCTTGGGGTGGAGGGTTTCGAGTTGATTCAATTTTTCGGGCTTGGGGAGAAGAACGGGGACCTTCAGTCGATCCTGCAAAAGCTGTCGAAGGTGTATCAGAAGGAGGTCGACAACCTCATCGACTCACTCGACAAGCCCATTCAGGGACTGGTCGTGATTCTCGTAGGCGTCCTTGTCGGCGGCGTTGCCGTAGCCCTCTTCCTTCCGTTGGTGGAGATCAACACCCTCATCGCGCCGCTCCAGTAGGCCGAACAAAGGAAGCCAAAAACGGAGTCGGCCGAGAGGCCTACTGCCCGTCTCGTAACTCTCCCTTTCCAATGCAGCCCCCCCTTAAATCTCCGCTCGCATGGGCTTCCTGTACCATGCGCAGCGTCATCGCCAGCCAGGGCCTTATGGAGGGCGGCGCGTGAGCGATCCCACGCCCCAGGACGGCAAAGGAACCCCGGCAGGTGCCCGAAGCGAGATCAAGTACAGCCTCGAGCAACTAGAGGTCTTTAAGCCCAGCCAGGGGCTCTATTACGTGATTGCGAATGCCGGATCCGGTAAGACGGAGTCGGCGGCCGAGCGTGTGATACTTCTCTATCTGGATATCGAGAAGAGGCTGTTCCCCGCGGCTAAGGAGCACGTCACAGGGGCAAGCCAGATAAAGATCCTCCAGCAGATTCTCGTTGTCACCTTCACGAAGCTCGCTGCCGGGGAGTTAAACGAACGCGTCCTGAAGAAATTCGAGAAGCGGGGCATTCCAGTCCCCATGGAATGGGGGAAGCCGGCGATAATCTGCAAAACGCTCGACAGCTTCCTAGGGCGGTGGGTCAAGAACCCCCTGTTCTTTGGAGTCTGGGCCAAGAAGGACGCCGACTGGAATACGTGCCTCGAGCGGATCGCGGGAACACTGAGCCCCGCGGGGCAGGACGTCCTCCGGACCAAACTACAAGAGGCCCGGGTGAAGAGCAAAACACCCAATAATGTGACCATCCCCTACGTCCTTTTCAAGGAATGGGATATCCGCCTTGTGGGAGATCGGCAGGAGGCCCTCGTGGACCTAATTCTTCGCCTCGAGACCGAGGCCCCCCCCCTACCCGGCTTCTCCCTCGAGGAGCTTATTGCGCGCTTCAAGAAGTTCAAAACGCAGCTCAATCCGGCGAACGGTTGGACGGCAACCTATCTGGACGAATTTGCCGCAGCCTATCGGGCCGAAGAGAACCTCATGAAGGCGATGGCCACGCGGCACACCAAGGAGCGACACCTGGGACGGGGGCTCCAGATCGACGCGGATGAGGCAAGCACGGTGGAGAACTGGGAGGAGCACTGCCAAATCAGGGGTGAATTCCTGCAAATCTACGATTTTGCGAGGACCCGTAACTACGACCCCCAGCACCAGCCGCAGGGACTCGGGCACCCCGATGTCGTTCACCTGATATGCGGGAGCAAGTCCTTCGAGCACATTAAGCCGATCCACTCCATGGGGCTGGCCTACCGTAAGCTGAAGAGGATCCTCGGGGTCATGGACTTCGGGGATTTCCTGCAAGTCTTCAACCAGGTCGTAGGAAGCAAGGAGGGAAGCTTTCTCCTCGAGCCAAGCAGGGAGTTCCCTCTCTTCGGGCTGAGGAGGCACGCAGTCGTTTGGGACGAATTTCAGGACAACTGCCCCGCACAGCGCACCGCCTTTGACCGGATGAAGGGTGGTTCAACCCCGGACGGGAAGGACGTTCCCTTCTTCTCGATGGCTATTGGGGATCCATTCCAGTCTCTCTATGAGTTCAGAGGGGCCAGCCCGCACCTCTTCATCAACGAGATTGAGCGCACCCGAGCGCAGAAGAGGGACCATCTTCTTTCCCTCTCTTGTTCCTTTCGCAGCGCCAGGGCGATCGTGGCCATCGGCAATTCGATCATCAAGAGCCTGTCCAGGTATGGGGACGTGGCTGTGCCCTCCCGCACGATCTACAAGGAGGAGGGCGAGGTTGAGTTCGGCCCCCCGATGCTCACCCAGCAGCAGGAATCCGACTGGGTCATGGCCCGGATAGCCGCGCTCCGTTCACAGCAAGGCGGGTCTTTCATGGTTCTCGCGCGGTCGGAATTGGGCAAGCACCCGATCTATCACGCCCTGCACCTGGCGAAATCACCCGACGTCAGGGCCATGACCATTCATGCCAGCAAAGGCCTCGAGGCAGACCATGTATTTGTCCTCGGCTTCACGTCCGGGAGGTTCCCGGATGTACGCGGTTCCGCGGAACAGGAAGTCAATGCCCTCTACGTGGCATGCACAAGGCCCAGGAGGACCCTCCACCTCACGGCTCCGATGCAATCCTCCTACGTGAACGAGGGGAATGAGGTCGTGGACGACATCGTGGGGCCGAGCGTCTTTCTGTCGAAAGTCCCGGAGCTCTTGGCCGCGGCCCGCAAGGCAGGGTGGTCGGAGAGCCATATTCTCCTTGGTATCCAGACCCACAAAAAGGCCGTGGCCGGGTTTCTGAACCAGACCGAGAAATATCGCTTGCAGATACAAGCGGAGGCCAAGAACGCCTTCGGATGGAACGGGGACGGGCCGGATGTAAAGTCGACCTACTACCTTGGCCCAGTATCCGAATTCGCCGAGATCAAGGTTGAGGGGCTGATGCCTCCTCCGGACGACACGTCGAAGCATGCTGGAGTCGCCATTCACGTATCCCCGGAGGCAAAGACAGCCCTCCTGTTCAAGCTAAAGAAGAGCTTCTTCAAGAACGGCGCTCCACCCCACCTGTCCCGGCATGACGAAGCAGTGGCGATCCAGTCGGGATGGGTGGACGAACGAGGAGGTACCCGCTCCTTTTCCAAGGCTTTCCAAAATGAACTTCGAAAATCAGCCTAAGAAGAGACTCGGTCGCTACATCAAACCATCGGAGGTGCTCCTGCGCAGGGCATTGAGCCTTCTACACCAGTGGAGCGTACACCCCAGGTTTTGGCCCAAGACTCGCACGGCCGCAATCCTCGCCGGGGAGGCCCCCTTGGACGGTCTTTACCAGTATTTTTTCCGCCTGAACGGGCTGCCTCGGACGCTTACAAGCGAGGAAACCATGCGCGGACAGGGGTTGCGAGACCTCCATGCCCACGTCCTCCAGGTCTTCGCAGAAGCTGAACGAAACATCCGGCTTGTGAGAGAAGGCGCCCGAGAGGCTTTCGGAGGCAAGTAAGTCTGCCGGATTGAGGCCAGTGCCCCACGGATAACCCGAGGGGCGGATTCGGTTGCTCGTATCTCTGGGGCATGTCCGATCCAAAAAATACCGAGGTCCGAGCGTTTCGTATGCATTCGAAACTTTTACACGATGTGATTTGCCGTCAGGCGGGCACACTTTCAAAGGCCGCTCTTGAGGCGGTGATGAACAGTATAGATGCCGGGGCGACCAAGTGCGAAATAACTGTGACGGGGGTAAATCTCTCCATTTCTGACGACGGCAAGGGCTTCCGCACCCGCGGGGAGATCGAACAATTCTTCGAGGTTTTCGGCCAGCCACACGCCGAGTCTGAGGGCAAGGTTTACGGATCGTTCCGCATGGGTCGCGGCCAGCTAATGGCCTTCGGGCGCAACATCTGGACAAGCGGGGCCTTCCGGATGGATGTGGACATCAAGAACAAGGGACTCGACTACCTTTTGCAGAGCAATGAGCCGCCGACCGTTGGATGCAAGGTTGAGATCCATCTCTACAATCCCCTCCGGCCGGTCGAGGTGGTCGACATGGTTCGCGACTTCGGGCGGCTGGTTCAGTTCGCCCAAATCCCGATCCTCGTGAACGGCCGCCTCATGAGCGAAGCGGCTTCAACGAAGAAGTGGCCTTTGGAGACCGACGAGGGCTACATGAAGATCGATGTCGGCGGAAACACGGGGCTCAAAGTCTATAACTTGGGCGTCCACGTAGCTGATCTGTCCTCTTACACCTACGGGTGCAGCGGCACGATCGTCTCAAAACAGCAGCTTAAGGTTAATTTCGCCCGTAACGACATCATGGCGGATGATCCGGTCTGGAAGAAGATTCAGTCCACGATCCGCAAGCTCGTGAAGGTCGGCACAAAGGGGAAAAAGAAGCTCACCGCCAGCGAGCGCGCCGTCATACTGCGCAACCTGATATCCGGGGAGGCGGAATGGAATGACTTTTCGGGAGCCAAACTCCTCACCGACTGCACGGGCAGGGGTTGGAGTATCGATCAGCTTGCGAGAGGCCGGGAAAAGTTTGGCGAGCACAATTACTCAAACCATGGGTTTTTTACGTTCGCCACCCGCGATTCCGATGAGGGCGACCGTATCATGCAGCACCAGCTTGGCCTTGTGCTTGACGAGAGCCTCATTGAATTGATCGGTGCGATGTCGCCAGCCAGCTTCTTTCATGAAGCGTTCCAATTCCATGAGGACTACCATTGGGCCTTCGACAAGGTGCTAAAGATGACCTACGTCCCGATCGCGACACTTTCCGCCAAGATTGAGAAACATGGGCACATAAACATCCACGAGAACCAGTGGACCGCGCGAGAGAAGATGCTGATGAAGACCCTCGACAGCGTGAAATATCACGTTGCCGCCTCGCTAAGGCAATCTGGAGTCGAAACCGGTGCGCGCCGGATTTGCCTCGGGGAATGTGACATTGCCAATGGCTGGACCGACGGGAGCAGCTATATCGTCTTCAACCGGCCTACGATCGCCAGGATTAAGCCGAATGCAGGCGGGTGGATGGAGGCGATTCTCATCATGCTTCACGAATACTGCCACAACGAGGCCGACGTCGGGGACCATGTTCACGATGAGGAGTTCTATAAGCTCTACCACGATTGTTCTCAACGACTGGGGTACATCTGCCAGCGAGCCGCAACGAACTACCTCGAAACTCTCCGGAAAGCCGGCAAGCGCCTTCCCGTCCAAGTCGAGCGTGGCGAGGCCCTTGCCCAAGAGGCGCAACAGATTGACAGCAGCGAGTTTGGGGGCCCGTCAATCGATGCCGATCCGGAACCGGCTGAATGCGTGGCAGCAGCATAAGCATCGCTGCCCCTCGAATGTACGGCGGGGCATCCCCTCCGGCTTCGGCCAAAAGTACTTTAGCCGCGGCCTGCTCTAGGCCATGCTCATGCCCTCAGACTCAACGGGTTGCGAGGGGGTGACAGTCGAGACCTCCGGGCCGCGCAGGTTCTGGTGCTTGGTCTGGTCGATGAACTGGTTATACACCGCGCCATACTCGATCGGCTTGTTCTCGTTCACTCCTCCAAAGTTTTGCTCAACGGACTTCACTATGCTTCCGAAGTCGACGAGCACCCCGGGTTTTCCGGAGACGGAGGGAAGGGAGATTGGGTGAGGCATTTTAGGAGCGGGCTAGAAATTCTTGGTAGATGGAGTCAATTGCCCTCGTTTCGGTCGGTGCGATAGCCACCTGATAGACCACGAGCGCATTCAACTCCTGTTTAATTCCTTCTAGCACATCCTTTTTGTCGGGTCTGGCGCAGCCCACCAACATCGCTCGGCCGGACGGCCCAAGGGGGTAGACGCTGGCATCAATGAATCGTCGGGTTAATGCCTTGGAAATCGATGCCTTGCGCAGCCATTCCATGTCCACCCTCGGATTGCAGTACCTGGCGAATCCGTGGTGCTTCACCAGCCAAAACACCCATTTCTCGGAGTTGATCGCATCGGCGTTATCCATCACGACGCCCATGAGGGTCCCTTCCTCCCCTTTCCGGAAGGATTGGAAGTCGGCCAATGAAAAGACTTGGTTGTCGAGCAGCTCTTTGTTGAGCCGATCGTCGTTAATTGGGTCGTTAAAGATCACTGGTATGGGACGATTAGGCCTGTGGAAAGGTCAGTGATGACGACGCCGGCATACAGGCTGCTTCCAAGCGAATAGGAGTAGCCGCTTGGCGTAAACAGCGCCAGGGAGGGAGGAGAGTACGAGATGGACGGTTGGAGGGCTGTATAACGCGTGGGGTCATCGGGCATTGCCGCCCACGCGTTCTCCTGCGTCACACGCGGGCCCAGGGTGCGGTAAGTCGCCTTGGCGAAATTGAGCTGCATTGCTTTGTCGATAGCGGTCTTTTGATCGGCGGTTTGCTTGTTGTTCAGGGCGTTCGGAATGACCAGTAGGAGCAACATCCCGATGATCGCGCAAACGACCATGATCTCGACGAGGGTAAACCCCCCTCTTTTTCGGGTTGGAGTGAAGGTTTTCATTAAGGATTCAAGGGGGTCCGTAAAACGCGATGCTCGGGTGCGAGCTGGTCCAACTGGCCGCAGGCCAGACAATCACCAGATACCAACCGTTCTCCGTCATGATGGGGGTTGTTATCTGGTAGCTGCCGGCGGACTGAAGGGTGAACAGCGATTGCGAAGCCGGGTCCATGTAGGGAGAAAGCAAGGCAAGGAAGGCTCCGGTGTCCGCGGGATTGTCCCCCCCCGATGAATTGTAACTGGCGTGGGCCGCATAGTTCGAGGGTTGAGCCAGCAGCCAACCGTCCAATGCGGTCTGGAGCCCTTTTGCCTGTTGGCGCGCGGTCATCAGCTGTCCCTCAGCGCGGATGGTGTTGAATACCGGCACAAGGATCGTCGCAAGAAGACCGACGATGGCGACCACCACGAGGATCTCGATAAGGGTGAAACCTCTGCGGGCGCGTTTAGGCCAGTAGGACATGCTCAGATTCTAGCACGGCACGCCGGGGAGGTCTGAAAAGCATCAAGAGCGGGCGGTTACAGGGCTCGTAACGGTCCTGTGCTAGACTCCCCACTAGATGAACGTCGCCACATGGAACCAGATACTCGACCTTTGCCGCCAAGCCACGGGAACGGTCAATGACCTGATCTTCGTAGGAGGAGAAAAGCTTCTGTTCTACAAGCACGGTATCCTCGACCGAAGCGACATCGAGATTTCCCAGGAGTTTTTCGACGGGTTTCTGGCGGTCCTGAACGAGGGGCAACCTTTTACCCATGACCTCGACAGGTCATACGCCACAAACGGCGAACGCTTCCGCATCAACGTGATGAAACAGAGGGGGAAGCTCAAGATGGTAGCCCGCCTCCTGCCCAAGGAGATCATGCCTTTTGACAAGACAGGGCTCCCTGACCTAACCCGTGAATATCTGTCCGGACTGGTAAACGGGCTCGTTCTCTTCACTGGCGCCACCGGAAGCGGGAAATCCACATCGGTTGCGAGCTATCTCAATCACATGGTGATGAGGATACCCGGCCATTTCGTCACTTTGGAGGATCCGATCGAGAATTTTATCGGGGAGGGCACGGGGTTTGAATACCGCATCAGCCAGCGGGAGGTCGGCCATGACGTCGCTTCCTGGGACGAGGGGCTCAAGTCCGTGCTCCGGCAGGCCCCAAAGGTAATTTTCATCGGTGAGGTGCGCGATCGCTCCTCCGCAGACAAGGCCATCGAGGCGGCAAGCACTGGGCATCTTGTCGTGAGCACGATGCACACAGCGTCAGCCGCCGAGGCGATCGATCGCATCCTGAAGTTCTACAAATCTGACGAACTTCCCTACATTCTCGCCTCACTGGCCGAATCCCTGCGCGGAGTCCTCTGCCAGCGGCTTGAGCAAAAGACCGACAACAAGGGGCGCATCGCTCTCTACGAGGTGTGCATCTGCCAAGGCCCCATCAAGAACATGATCCGCGACGGGAAAGTCGCTGATATCCGAGGCCTGATGGATACCGGGCGGCGCCACGGCCACATGACCTTCGATCACGCGTACAGGAACGCCGAGCGCCAGGGCCAAATCCCGGTGGTGGCAAACCGATTCGGTTCGAACAACCCGTAATCTTTCCCCGGAACACTTCTCCCTCTCTCGATCATGGACAACATCTCAAGCCTCATTTCCTTTTTCGCGCTGAACGGGCACCGGCCGCCGATCACCGATTGCCTGTACCCCCTCAATGAGCGCATGCTCGGGCGCAAGAAGGTCGCGTTCCTGTCGATCAGCACATCGGCGATACGCACCGCGTCGGTTCAGATCATCGGAGGCAAGCCCGTGGTCTCGGCTGAGGATACGGCGATCATGAAGCAAGGGGAAAGCCCCCTGCGCCATGCGCTCTTCTACGCTCTCAGGAAGAAGACGAATTGCGGCTACGTCATTGTCCAGATCGGTGAAATCGAAACCGTCCAGATCATGTCCGGGGTCCGCAAGCAGACGCCGGTGGCAGAGGTCGTTGCGTTGTCCCACGACGTCAAATCTTTGATAGGCAACGAGACGAATGCCGATCTCCGCTACGGGATGATCTCGAGCTCCACCAACAACATCTCGATCGTGGCCTCGATTGAACGCACATTCGTCGAGTCGGTGGCCTCCGGTCTGTCCTCCCAGCGACTGCACGCCATACGCACCCAGATAAGCACCCTTACACTCATGGGCATGGGGCTCTCCCACCCCGATGTTGCGGCGGGCAACGCTGACTTGCTGATTCTCGACAACGCGAACGCCGTTTTCATGCATTCGTCGGAAGCTGGCGGGTGGGCAAAGATCAGGATGCGCAATCGCATACTGACCCGCGAGCCCGGGCTCCAGTTGGACGAGTTCCGCGACCTCCTCGAGCAGGAGACGACGAGGCCGATAGTCGTCATCAACACGCACACGCATCCCGAGAGCACCCAGCCCGACCTAAAGGCCCTGCTGGAACCGTCGGCGATCCCCGGTTCGATGGTGAAGTCCTTCGAAGTGCCGGGCTATTCAGCGGCCCAGCTTACGGTCCTGGCCTCTCTATGCGACACGTATGCCCCAGGGCTCAATTACGGGATCCCTAACATCCTTCGTGGACTGGCGCACGACATCAGCACCATCGATGTGGAACCCACCCCACTTCTCGCTCCTTGGACTCGGTGGATTGCGATAGGACTCTACGGGGGGATCGCATGCATGGGCATCGGCGTGGCTCTCTTGGAGGCTCGAAGCGGGGCATCCCTGATCAAAACTGCCCAAATAAGCCAGTACGAGATACCCATAAACGCATCGATCACTCAGGATAAGAATGCGATCACCGAGCTTAAAAGGAGGGCCCTGCTCGCTCAAAACGTCCGGGGTTGGCTCGACGACAACTCAATGCTCCAGCCCTTGATGGTCAACTTGAGCAAGGTGCTCGATTCGAAGGTGCGGGTCACCTACCTGTCGATTCAGCGGGCACCCGAGGGCACCTCGGGGGCAACCCACAGGATGAACATTCAGTTTTCCGCCGAGCCCCAACGAATCAAGATCATCTTGGACGGTCTAAAGCAGGCCGCGCTGGACGCCGGTTGGGAATTCACCCCTGACGCCCAGTCATCCAACAACGGCATCACCAAGTTTGAGGCCTTCCTCGGCCTTAAGCGTCCTCAGGTGGCGCTCAACAAATAACCCTTCTTTTTTCGATGCGCTCTCCACTATTCCCCATCGTCGCTTGCGGCCTTATCTTGGCTGTTGGCGGCAAATTCGTTCGCAAGAGCTACGATGCCGCGATGGCCAGCCAGGGCAGGCTCGCACAATCACAGGCTGAACTCGCTTCGCTGCGGCAGCAGGAATTAGCCCTCTCCTCCACACGGAAGCAATTGAACGCCGATGCTGTGCATTTCGACAAATTCCTCACCGAGTGGGAGAATGTCTATGTCGAGAACCACTCCCGAACCAAGATCACCAGCGGTTTGGGGGACATAGGGGACCAGACCCACGTCCTGGTCGTCGACAACAAGCCGACCGACTTCCGGGTGAAAATCAAGGACACCGATTTCACCGGAACGAAGTACTCCATCCGCGTCATCGGTCCCTACTCAAACCTTCTCCGCTTCGTGGGCAAGGTTGAGGAGCGGTTCGAAATCCTCTCCGTGCAGGATGTCACCGTTAGCCGGAACCTGAACGAAGTGTCGATGCAGATCACCTTTTGCCTACCTAACTTCACCTTCCAAACCTCGTGAACTCCCGGTCCTTTCTCCCCCTCCTTGCCCTGCTGGTCGTGCTACCTGCTCGCGCCTCAGACGATTACTCCCACCTGCCGAACTCCCGCAAGGCGGTCGTAGTGGATGACTCCATTGGAAACCCCTTTCAGGGCAGCATGGGGTCCGTGCCCTCCGAGCGTATCGATGCCAAGGGGAACCTTCTCGCAGACCCTGAGGGGCTAAAGACTTTCCGGGAATACGTGAAGCAGCACCCGGTGCTCGCCTGTGCTTGGGACGTGAATCCCAACCGTCGAAGCGTTGTCATTGGGGACAGTATTCTACGCGTCGGGAGCAATATCTCGGCGGACCTATGCCCGTTCGCTGACCGCTACCATGTGAGCGACATCACTCAGAGCATGGTCGTGTTCGAGGCAAACGGAGACTCCTCCTTCAAGATCGAATCCCCCATCTCTCTCCACGAGACGCTCCGCAGCGCGGCCTCCGGGGCCAAGGCCAAGAGATAGCGAGGCAAACGTGCCTGATCGCCGCAAAGCGTTCACTCTCACCGAGGTCCTGATTGCCGTCGCAATCTCAGGTTTCCTTTTCTTTGTGGTCGTGGTTGTCCTTAACAACATTGTCGACCTTTCTGGCGACGAGGGGACTGTGGCGAACGGCACGGGCATAGCCTACAGCCTTTCTCCTTCCACGGGGCAGACTACGGCCGCCCTCAGTGTCCCTGGCCAGCTACGCGCGGAATTTGCCGACGCAACATGGGTCCTTCCCGCCGCTTCACCGGAGGTAGTGGGGGCAAACGGGGTAAACCCTTCAATTATCGGCCTTGGCACCCAATCACCACTCACCCTTTCGTCGCCGACGGCCTTCCAGTCCTTCATGGCTGGCGCCCCGAACAACTTCATATTCTCCACTAATCCCGGCTTCTCGGTCTTCGGCATTGGAGCGCGGAACCAGTTGATCGGCGTCCTCTCAGTCCAAACCGCGGATTCGGGCGGGTACCGTTTTTACGATGTCTCGTATCGAAGGGCAACCGCAACGGTCCCGACTCTTTCCTACAGCTTCTGCGAGCCCTTGTCCTCCCTCCAGACCGGTACGGGGTGCGTCGCTTCGGCCGTCGGCAATCGGACATACCTCTCCATCACCCTTCCGGATCCGGCTGTCACCTACTCGAAACTTTGCGCCAGCCTTTCCCGCACGATTTCGGATCCGACCGCGCTTGCAACCGCAGAGGCCGCACTCCCGAGAGCATCGCAACTGACGTTGGCCCTTCCGTCCGTCCGATGAACACCTCCTTCCAGCAGAACCCTCACCGCGGAAGCGTCCTTCTCTATGTACTGGCTTTTGTTGTCGTCGCCGGGGCCTGTATCTACGGCCTCTTGGGTATCTCGATCGCAAGGGCGACCACCATATCGTCCCTCGCTTCCGAAAGCGCAGAGAGGGTTCTCGAGCAAAGCCTTAGGGCCGCCGCCGACGGGGCCATCCGGGATTCTGTCCAGGGAGGGGATTACACCCAGTCGCCATCGGCCTTTTCATCCCTTGCGGAAGCATCAGTGACCAACAGTGGCGATTGGGCTGTCACAGCCGGATCAGAACTCCTTTCAGGAGGACCGACGGCTCTTTTTGCGAAGACGAACCAACCCGCGCCGCCTTGGGGAGTTTCCACCGCGTCCGGTTACGGCATGGTCAACTTCGCCTTCGAAGGGACGCTCACCGCTTCCGCCACCGTTGCCTCCGGAGGAACAACTCCCTTTTCCCGGACCTTCACCGCCAGCATGCCTTGGCTCGAAATCCCGTCCATCGAGTTCCAGCTGGTCACAACAACCAGCGCCTACGATGCAGACAACAGCAGCCCTGTCATTGTAACAGGTAAAGCGCTTTTCAACGCTGGGTTGCTGCGCACCCAAGTCACCACGCTTACCGTTGGCGCATTTTCAATTGTCGCCTTGGGCCAACCGGCCACATCCGCAGGGCTGAACGAGATCCAAGGGGCAGCGCACTGTGCCTCATGGGGGATGACCGACCTCACAGGCCTCCTGTCTTCTACCGGGGGCGGCTACACCGCCGTCCAGAGCTACGCGCAAATGGCTGCGAATTTGCCAACCGGCAGGGTACTCGACTGGTCGGACCCTGCGACAGCCCCAACCGGGGTGCCAGCGGCAGGCATAGCGGTCCAGACCTATAACGGCCAGAGCAGGTTGGTAATCGACCTCAGCACCTACTTTCAGGATTCCGCAGTCTACATCCATTGTTCAACGCCAGCGACCCAGTCAGCCGGAATCGTAGTTCTTGGAGTGCTTGGGGGCATCACAACCCCGCTTGTCATTGCGACTGACGGAACACTGACGATCGCGGGGAACAACAGCCGCCCCGTCATCCTCGCCACCAGCTACAGCGGAGGAGGGACCATCTTCTCCGCAGCCTACGCGGGAGGGGTCCCGGGCGTGGCCACCCCGACAACCTTCACCGGCTACTGGGTAATGCCTACGACCAATCTTGCCCTAAGCGCTCCCGAGGACTGGTCGGCTGCGACTTACACCCTTAGCGGAACCCTTCTTTTCGAAGGGGGAACACTCAACGTGGGCGCACCCCTGACCATTCAGCCGGACGCAACTCTTGAATCGGCCTTTGTAAACGGGCCGGTCAGTTCCGACCGCTTCTTCGTCCTCACTCCATAAACCCCGGTTTTCCCCGGGCGAATCAGGGTTGTGCTAGACTCTCACCAGTCCCCACCAAATACATGAACTCACTAAAGTCAGCTTCTCGTTCCAAGGGTTTCACTCTCATTGAAATCCTTGTTGTCGTGGCCATTATCGGCCTCCTGGCGGCGTTTATTGCGCCCAAACTCAAGGATGTCTTCACGGACTCCACTGTTTCGACGGCTTCCTCCCTACAGGCTCAGATCCAGCGCAACTACGACGCTTGGGTCGGCATTGGCGCGTACCATTCGGTTACAGGCAGCCAGGATCTTACGGTCGCCCTGCTCACCAATTTCGCGAGCCCATCGTACAACTCGCTCACCACGCTGGCCACGACGCCCTTGACGACCACGGTCGACGGTGATCCGAACGCTATCGTTGAGCAGCGCCTCAACCCGCCGATCCCCGGGACCGTCCGCATGACCTTCCCGAAGGGCGTGCCTGCGATTGGAACCCTGCGCGGCGTCACCGGAGTCATTTACGCAGGCACCTACCTGGTAAATTTCACACCGATCAGCACCAATGCGGGAACTTGGTCGGTAACAGTCATCCCGTAAGAAATTTCATCGTAGGTTCGCATCTATGTCCTCCCGCATCTCCACACGAGGGTTCAGCCTTATCGAGGTGATGGTGGCCGTGGTGATCCTGACGATTTCGTTAGTGGGGATTCTCTCGGCAGCCAGCCTCGTTCAAAGCGGGGCTGGCTTCCTCACCGAAACCAGTGGAATTCAAAACTTCCTTGAACAGCATGCGCAGGTGGTCGCCCTCCAGACCATCCTTCCGGCAAGCCCCATAACCTCAAACCCGACTAACCCGAGCGCATTGGGCGGAACCTTGGTAGATACCTACACCGCCACTGCCGTCTCCGGGGTCTACAGCATCACGAGCACGATCAGCTATACGGACGCCCACTCACAGCCGGCCTCGTATTCCCTCCACTTTCTCGCCCACTTTCCACAATGAAATCCATCCTCTCCTTTTTCCTGCTCTCTGCGGGTTACGCGTTGGCGGTCCCTGCCGAGCCGGTTCAGTCGGTCGCATCCATTCCCTATGCGCTCCAACACGCAGCGGGAGTCGATGCCGCGCACCTTAAACCCGCTGACGCTCTTGCGCGTGAACGCGAGCGCCTCAATGCGGTTGCACCCATCCAGCTTGAGGCCACGAACGTCCCCCTTCGCACCGTCATAAGCTACCTCGCGGACCTCGCAGACATGAAGTATGTCTCCCTTCCGCCGGGTGATTCGGGGGACCGGCTGATCCCGTCCTTTTCGATCTACCAGAACCCTTACGAGATGCTCCTCGGACTGGCCGAGGACTATAACTTCGGCATGGAGTACAAGCTCGGCACCTGGCACTTCTACAACATCAACAGCCAGGAACTGGTGGGCCGTGTTTACCAGCTGAGGTTTGAGACCGAAAAGTTCACGAGCACCGGCGGATCGCTCGGAGGCTCCGGCAACGGGCAGAACGGACAAAACGGGCAGAGCGGGCAAAACGGACAAAGTGGAATGGGCGGAAGCTTGGGCTCCCAGAGTGGAAACCAGATGGGGGGCATGAACGGTTCTACCCCGGGGGGGGGAATGGGTAGCTCCCTCGGTTCAGGTAATTCGACCACAATCAAAGGCGATTCGCAGGCCCTCGTGGACGCCATTCAGAAGTACATCGACCTCGACACGACGGCCGCCTTCGGGACTTTCCTCGCAGACGGGGCCGTCGGCAGTTTCTTCCCGATACCAAAGCCAGACCTCGTGAGCGCACAGGCGGACAATCAGCCCAAGGAGGCGAACAAGAGCAAAAAGGGGTTTGTCCAATTCAACTCTGATTCGAACCAGCTTTACGTCATCGCAACCCGCCAGCAGCACGAGTTCATCGAGGGCTATCTGGAGTCCTTCGACAGGCCCCAGAAGTTGATCGCGATTGAGATCAAGTTTGTCGAAACGTCCCGGGACCAATCGACGAATTTCGGCATCGACTGGTCAGGCGTCACCTCGGGGAGCCTAAACCTGACTGGACTGAGCAGCCCCGTAAATCTGGCCAATCTCGCCAAGACCGCCTACCCGGCTGGAGCCATTCTCTCGGCGAGCGACATGTCTCTCGGATTTAAGGCTCTCTCCACAGACAGCAAGTCCTCGAGCGTTCAGTATCCTCGTGCTGTGACGCTAAACAACAGGCAGGTGTCTTTCCAGAGCACGGTAGAAGAGCCTGTGCTCCAGGCTACCACGACAACAAATGGCAGCGGCCTTTCTGGCACGCAGTCGGTCGCAAGCGTTACCCAGATTAACGTGGGCACGGTCGTCGACGTCCTCCCGAAGCTTCTTTCGGATGACAATATCCTCCTGAACATCGTGATCTCTGTTTCGAACGTGACAGGGTCTGTCACGCTTAGCGGTAATGCCTATCCCGTCGTGAGCCAGCGGCTTTTCAACTACCAGGTCATTGTAAAGAGCGGCTACACTCTCGCAGTTGGCGGCCTCGATCAGACCGTCGACACAACCTCGCTTTCCAAGGTGCCGGGTCTCGGCAACATCCCCTTCTTCGGATACCTCTTCTCGACCGCGAACCCGGAGCGCAACAATCAGACGCTCATGATGTTTGTCACGCCGACCGTGATGAAGGGCTATGCAGGGGGTCTCCCCCGGCACCCGCAGACCCTCACGAAGCCCACCGCGGTTCGTTACACCTTCCAGGGATTGCCCTCCGAGACCGTCAGCGAAGTCCGGCGCGCACTTGCCGATTTCAAGCAGGAAATCGATTTGCTCGAGGCTCTGGGAGCCGAGGGAAGGGTTACCAAACAGGATTTCATCAAGGCCGACCTCCTTCTTAACGAACTAGACCTCATGTCGATCAAGCTCCGCGAGGAGACGTCCCGGGTGAAGGTGCCTGACTACGCATCGATCAAGGCTTCCATCGACAATTATCGCGCAGAGCTAAAGCACGCTCGGTCGTCCATGAAGGAGTCGGCCAGCTTCGCGTCCACACCGTAAGAACAACTCGCGATGCCCGTCCGGGCATCGCTCCCGCGCCCTCCGCCACAAATCCCGCAATGAGTGCAGAACATTCAGGAGCCGTCTCATCGGGCGATTCCGCAGCCATTTGGCACGACGTGTCATCTGGAACTGCCAAAATAGACGCCTCCTTTGAGGACGGACTACTCGCTTCCTGCCAATCGGCCGAAGTCGAGGCATTCTATGCCGAGTTGCGGGCCCATACCCTTCCTGTCGCCGGGCTCTCATGGTATTCGAGGCTCCTTGCGCTCACCGGCCAGAACCTTCCCTCCTTCGACGAGGCCAGCGGCCCACCGTGGCTCCCGTTGGGGGTCATCGGCCCCGTGCTTACGATCTGCCACTATGATCCGGCTGCACTAAAGGACCTTCCCTTCCCGAAAGAACTTGTCCAGCCCGTGATTGTGCCCCCGATCGACTATCGCGCGCTTCTCATCGAGATCCGTGGTTCCGCCCGCGAATACTGCGCCTCCGTGATCGGCGACTTCCAGACCGTCACATTTGTCCCCTTCCCAAAGTGGAGCCCTCAAAAGCCTTCAAAGGGCAGGCATGCGGCATCTCGCAACGCCATGCTCTGGCTCCTTGAGATGGGGCTTATCAGCAGTCTTGACCGCGGCATGGCGGTTGGGTCCCTGTCGAAGGAAGAGTTCAATCCGGCTGAGCTGAATGCGGACATGTCCCTTGGGCTGCGCCACATCCTTTCCGGCACGGCCATCGCGAAACGCGATTTCCTTAAATTCTCGGCGGTCTTGATCCCTGGCGCCCCTGCGGCCTATTTGGAGAAGCTCAAGGTTTTCCCATTTTGGATTAATGGGAAAGACGTAGGGGTCCTCATGTCCGATGCAGACGACACCAATGCCGCGGATGCCCTTTCCTCCCGATTCACGGGCAAGCTTCACAAGGTGCTCGTTGCGCCCGAAACCCTGATTGCCTTCTTCCAGAGCTCGGCCACGGATCGCCGATCTGGGGCTTTGGTCGCTGACCGGGTATCCGAAGGGCAAAAGGCGGATCTCGAAATCTCGGCAGCCGAGATCGAGCGTTGCGATCCTCTCCAGGAAGACGACTCCACAAAGACTTGCAAGTGGATGCTCTACGAAGCCGTCAGGCGAGGCGCCAGCGATCTGCACATTACAGCCATTGGCGACATGATGGTCGCCACGCTGGCAATCGACAATGCAGGGCAGGTGCTCCTCAAGGTCCCCGAGAGGAGACTAAAGGGGGTGTCTGTGATTCTGAAGGGGCTGTCGGATATGAAGCCTGACGGAGTACAGCACGACGAGGGGAACTTCAGTTTGTCCGTCGCCGGCCGCATCGTCGACCTGCGCGTGTCGCTGATCATTGTCCGTGGCTCGGTGCCCAAATGGACCCTGCGCCTCCTCGATAAGAGCATCGGCATTCGCTCGCTAGGGCAACTCGGGCTGGCCCAGGAGGATCTTTCCCGCATCAGAACATGCTCCAGCAAGCCTTTCGGCCTGATCGTTGTCAGCGGCCCCACCGGGCACGGCAAGTCCACGACTCTCTACGGGGCTCTGAACGACCTCAATACCCCGGAAAAGTTCATCTACACGCTCGAGGATCCGGTCGAATACGACATCCCGGGCATTCACCAGATGGTTGCCACCTCGGACAAGGATCGGATTGCCGAGGGTGTCCTCTCGTTCCCCGAGGGCATCAAGCGCATCCTGCGCGCCGACCCCGACGTCGCGATGATCGCTGAAATACGCGACCGTGAAACCGCGAATGCCGCGGTGAGTTTGGCCATGACCGGGCATTTGGTCCTGACGACCGTCCATGCCAACGATGTACTCACCATCATTTCCCGCCTTAGGGACCTTGGAGTCGAACCGCTGATGCTCGCGCGGTCCCTTGTAATGGCCACAAGCCAGCGACTGGTCCGAAAGCTCTGCACCTGCCACTCCTACGCAAAGCCCTCGGCCAAACTCCTTCGCAAGTTCGAGGAGAACGGCATAGCCGCCCCGCGCCACGTCCATACCGCCGTGGGCTGCACCACCTGCAATTTCATTGGCTACAAGGGCCGAGCGGCCGTGGTGGAATTTCTGCCGATCACACGGGAAGTGCGCGAAGCGATCATGGCCGGAGTCACGGATAGCGCCTTGCTTCGGCTGGCGGAGGAAGCCGGCTACAAGAACCTGGCCCAAAAAGGACTCGAGCTCGTGGCCAAGGGGCTGACCACCTACGAGGAGGTCGAGAAGATCAGCGCGAGCGACGACGAAGGGCCGGCCCTTACGGTCGTGACTCCCCGGGCGGACACCAAGGCGGCCTGACGCTGGCGACGTCACAGAATCTTCCGCCTATGCACTTCCCTCTCGCCACTATTATCTCGGCCATGAGGGAAATGCGAAGGCCCGACAGATTCTTTTTTCCGGAGGGGTTCCCGGGTATCGTGACTACGAGCCAGCACTTCCTTTACCTCTGCGTGCCTTTCTTCGCCCTTGGTCTCGGCGGATGCCTGCCTCCTGAGAGCGCCAGCATTGTGACGCCTCAATCAGAGGTTTGCGCGGACCGAACCACCATCACGGTGGGGGATATGACTAACGAGCAGGTGTCGGCCATCCGAGCGTCGCTAGCGAATATCAAGTTCCCCTCCCCCGACGGGACCGTTGAGAGGCTTCTCGATCCGAAGGTGAAACCGGTGCCGGTCGAAGACCCTACCGCCGATAACACCCAGAGTCGCCACACCAGCGGCAAGATTGAGGACTTCTGGTTGAACGAAAGCACGGTTTTGCGTGTTTCCACCTTCTATTTCACGGCGGACAAGTCCAAGGCCCTTCAGGAATGGGCCGTGCTCTTGGCTCCAGAGGAACTCGACAGCTACCACCGCGGGTTTTGCGACAGGAAGCCCGCGAAGATCTGAATACGCATGAGCGCGCTCCATCCGGCCGAAGCGGAGTACCGCCTTCTTTACACCGTCGTAGTCGCGGGCAAGAGCGCGAGGTTCGCCGAAGCCGCTATGGGGCGTTTCCTCGCTGAAGCCGGGGATGCCTGGCCCTTTGACTGGGTCGCCGCTTTGGACGCCAAAGGAGAATTAGAGGCGCGGATGAGGGCCGCTCGAATGGGTTGCTACGGCCGGCTATGCCGGAGCTTCCGGGAGATCGCGAAAGGCCGTCCGGATCTGATGACCGCCACGCCGGCGGAGCTGGAGAAGTTCCATGGCGTTGGCCCGAAATCCAGCAGGTTTGCCATCATGTGGGTGCGCCCCCAAGAGAGGTTTGCGGCCCTCGACACGCACGTCCTTAAGTGGCTTCGGTTTCTCGGTCAAAAGGCCCCTAAAGCAACGCCTTCTGGGGAAGAATACGCCCGGCTGGAGCGGTTCTTCATTTCCGAGGCGGACAAGAGAGAATTCAACCCCCGGCTCCTCGATGCCATGATTTGGGAACACTCCTCAAATTGCACCGGCAACGGAGACCCAAAGGACTGGCCGACGTGGCTCCAGAAGGAGCCCGCTCAACCGCCGGCCGACGTACTCTCTTATTTCAAAAGCTACGCTGCCTGAGCAAGGCGCGCAGTTTCCGCACTTCCCTTCCTCCCTCTTTGAAATCCATCCTCTCATGGACTCCCTCCCGCTGGACTGTCCCGGGCGCGATCGTTCGACGCCGATGGACAATCGACATTGAACGGCGGGAGCAACCGCACGGACCGGCGCTGTTCCGAATCACCTCCGAAGGTTCCTCCCTCAACACAGATTTCCAGTGGGAGATCGAAGCGAGTCCGAGCGGCCGGGATGCCACATTTGATGCCCGCTGCCGATTTCCTTCGCTGGAGGCGGCCACGGAGCACTTCGCTAAATACGTTGTGAGATTCCAGTCCAAACCAACCGGGCACAAGTACCGCTGAACGAATCGAACACCCACGTATCTCTCGCCTCGATGCCCTCCAACCCCTACCCTCCCGAAGAGGAAGCCGAGTTCCTCAAGAGTCCGGCCTTGCGAATTCGAAAGCATGGCTACCCTGCGAGGTTCAATGGCATGGTGCCCCGAAGCATTCACACGAAGCGAACGATTCGCCCGGATTTCCCTTTTCAGGCTTCACCGGGCAGTGTCGCCGACGAGTCCCGTGTCTATCTTGCATGGACCAATTCGTACGGAGCGGTGGCCGCGATCCTTTCGGGAGGCAATCTCGGGCTTAAACCCGACGAGTTTGATGTAGTCGAGTGGGCCGACTTGTCCATTCTCCCCCTGGCAGGGGATCCTCACGGCTGAGCACGGGACTCCCTCAAGCGGCAATACTCGGGCCTTCTTGCCCCGTAAGCTCGACCGGTGGCACCTTGGGCTCCAATGCTGACGGAGCCGCTGGGGAAAGTACTTTAGTGGCCTCCATTGGGAGCACCTTGGCCGGACCGATGAACTTGGCGATATTCAGCTGGGGCTCAAAGTCCTGCGTGAACACGCGACCCGGAGATCCCTTCACCACCTCGTTCCAGTCTTTTGAGACGTAGTCGAAGTCCACCAGGCTCTTGAATTCGTGGAAAAGGAGGCCGGGGTCCATCTGCGCGTGCGGGGTGTTCTTTTGCGTGTTGTGCCAGCCTTTGACGACGACCTTGGCCGCCTCGCTGTTGGCAACCGTGAGGCGCCATGAATGGTCGGGGGCCTCAGTGTAAATGTGCTGGAACTCCTCCTTCTTAAGGCGGGCCACCAGTTCGTCACGGGCCTTGTCTACCTCGGGATGGGGACGGCCTTCGAGGACATGGTAGCCGACTTCCTGCTTTTCGATCTTCTCGATGGCCTCGCAGACCGAGGCCGTGTTTGGGAACTGGAGGCAGACCCATCCGGGGGTTTCCATCTGGTACTCCTTCACCGGGAGCTGTGTATCCCTAAGAAGATCGATCAAAGGTTTCACGGACTCCTCACACTTCGCCCGCTTGGCAAAGGTGACCATCACCTCTCCTGCGGGCATGTCTTGAGCGGCGGTCATGCCAAGTGCCTTGGCCGCTTCCATCGCTTCCCGGTTGTAGCCGCGCCCAGCCGGATCGTTATTGAATGACGCGATTACGTGAGTGATGCCGCGTGCCTTTGCCTCCATGAGGATTTCCACAGGGTTGCAGGCCCCGCACATGCCCGCGATCAGGAGCCGACTTGCAAGCGCCGGATCTGTCTTTTCGAGCAAGGACCGGCGGGAAAGGGCCTCGATTGGTGACTCAGTAAGCGCGATGGCTGAGGACCGGTCGCTAAAATTCCCGACCCTAAAGCAGCTGGTCGCCTTGGGGCCGACATTCAGCTTGAAGTCACCTCCGACACCGCGCTTGGCGTAGGACACCGGTCGGTTCGTCTGATTGTCGAGGAGTGAGAAAATGATGTTCAGCGGGGCATTGTGATTCGGGAGCGGTTTCTTGCCTGCTGCTTCACGCATCTTCTCCAGGTAGGGATCCCTGCGGGCGGCATAGATAGCGCCCTTCTTCATGGCATCGTCGATGAGGGGGCCGTTTAACCCTCGTTCATCCACCAGGTAGTCACGGACCGCCCTCACGTCGGCCGGCGTTTCGACTCGTGGAGGTAGTTCCGCTGTTGGCGGTCGCTTCACCTCCTCGATCTTCTTTTCCGGGATCTTTACTTGGGCCATCCTCCGTTCGATCTCCCGGCGCCCTGCCTTCTGGTCCACCAACTGAGGGTGAAATTGAGTCAGGATGGCGCGGATAGCCTCCTTGACGCTATCGCTGTTCTTTTTGTCCATCCCTGCGCAGATACAGTAGGCATCAATACCGCCGCCGCCATGGAATCGGGTGTTCTGCCGGTCCTCCAAGAGGCAAATGACGTTTTTGGTGATATGGAGGTGCCCCTCCATGACCCTCACCTTGTAGGATTCCCCGGAGCCTGGCTCCTTTTCCACGTCCAGCTGAGGAAACAGACTCTTGATGACCTCGACCGGGGCGACCCCCCGGGCGATCGATGCCGGTGACGGCCCCGTGTTGTGAAACTTGGGCTTCCCTCCCCTGCCGGTCTGATTGGGCTGCATTCCTATCTTATAGCACACCTGAACGGGGCAAACGCACCGAGGCAGAGAGTTCCAGGGAGCCCCCTAGGCACGAGCCCAAACCGGCGTTTCTGGGGCGGGGCGAACCTAGTGCTATGATTAGGGAACCCCCTCAATGGGGGCATCCTATGTTCACACGCAAAGCATTCACAATGGTCGAGGTTTTGGTCGTATTGGGCATCATGTCCCTCTTAGGAGGTGCCATAGGAGGTGCGTATGTGTACGTCCTCCCGGAAATCCACGGCATGGGCGTCAACAAGGACTGCAAGACGCTTAACGATTCTCTAACGACCTATCTGACGACAGGGGGGAGCATCGCCCCGACCGCCACGATACAGGACGTGGTTCAGTCCCTCAAAGCCATCCCGAGCGCGAACCTGATGAAACAGAGCGTTGCGATGCGTAATCTCTTAGGGCCAACAACCGGGCTTTCCCTTAACGCAGCCAGCGACAACACTCCCCGGTTGACCTTCGTCTATCCCAAGTTCGTAGTCGCCACCAGCGGCACAGGCTACCTTCTCGACAAATCTGGGAACATTCCCGTCACCACCGAATCTCGGCCGCAAACCTCGGCGAGCTTCGCGACGACCAGCAAATGGGTATGGGACTACAAGGATCCGGCGGGTTCCTCGACCCCGGCCAGCGGTTCGGGGCCGACCATCACCCTCACAACGAGCGCCCCAAACGTTGCTGGCGTCTACACGATCACAGCCCCCGGTTCCTATACGTTCACCTCCACGACAAATGCCACGGCTGGGACGCTCTTGCTCACGGCGGGCGGCACAAACGACCAGACCACGGTCTCCTCGGGAAGCCAGTCGGTCACCGTCACGGTCTCGATCGGGCCCGGGGCTAGCTATACGCTTCCTGCCGGAGCGACCATCAATGCCCCTACCGGGTCGGCCACCGCAGGGCTCCAGGTCGTGGTCAACACCCCCGCCAACTCCCAAAAGCTCCCCACATCCCTTGTGATCACAGGCCCGACCTCGGTCACTCTTCGAAGCTCCAATCCAACGCAGACGAACCAATACTACTTCACGCTAACCTACAGCGACGGTTCCACTGATGGCCCGCATGAGATCACCGATCTGACGCAGGAGCTTTTCACTTGGGTCAACTATACGCCCGGCACCACCCGTTCCATCAAACAGTCCTACATGGGCATGGATGCGACCCTGCTCGTGGATGTGATAGATATCCCATCGTATCAGGTCATTGTTACCTCTAGCGATCTTATCGCTGGCAGTGCCGCGATCACCTCGCCGGTAGGGGGACAGACCTATTTTGACGCTGGCACCCAGGTCACCGTCACGGAGGTTGCGAACCTCAATTACCAGTCCAGCGGATTCAGTGGTACCCTGACCGGTCCCGGCGGATCCTTCTCGTTCACCCTTATGGGCGACACCTCGCTCACGGCGAACTTCATTTCCTCCCCGACTCCCACCCCAACTCCTACGCCGCCGCCCCCCGTCCCTACCCCGACGCCGACACCCACCCCGCCGGCTACGAGCAACCCGGCAACCACGTGGACGGTTACGGCCTCAGGTGGAGCAGGGGGACCCTATTCGATCAACATCACTGTTAATGATTCGGGGGGCGTCGCTGTTTACAACGTAACGACCGCAGGCGCTACGTCGACGGTCTCGAACCAAGGATGGAGCACGGGGAACTTCCAAATCATAGCGACCGTGACCGATTCTGCCAACAACGTCTCAACTCAGTTACTCAACATAAACCTTTTCTGAGCCGTTGAGATTTCTCGCAGCCACATTCCTAGCCTTCGCTCCCTCCGCCTTTTCCGCGAACCCGTTTCCTACCCTGGCGGGGGCTCGGATCGAATTCGACGGAAGCAGCGTCGAGACTGTTGTCATCGCGCGCAATGCCTCGGAGATGCCCGTCAGTTATTGGAATGAGACCACCGGCGGCCGTGGCCTTGTCACGTCGACCTTTCGGGCCGGTGTCGTGGGGTTCCACCCATCGAATAATCCGAACGTTTTCGACCAGTACGTCCTGACTTGGACCAACCCCACTGCGGGATCATTCGAGGCGACCACGGTGGAAGGCCAGAGCCAGTCAAATCACAGGACAGGGACGTTCCGGCTCCTCAGTCCACCCTTCTCGGGCCCAACCTTCCTCCTCCTGAACAGTCCCTCCCATGACGGGAATCCGGCCTCCCAGAGGGTCTCCCCTGGGTCCTCGCTCACCTTGAAGGCCATCGTCGAGGGGACCGCCCCACTCAACTACCAGTGGATAAAGGATGGCCGGGCCATCGGCACCGGCGGCGTCGCCAGGGTCTTGGAAACGACCCCGCACTCGTTTGGTACGACCTCGATCGATATCTCGACCTTTGAGATCACGCTCACCCTTCCAAAGGTCGATAGCTCCTCAGCAGGCAGCTACCAAGTCCTTGCCACGAATTCTATCCACGGAGTGCTCTCCGAACCGGCAATCATTCGGGTGGGCGAACTGAATCCAGCGCCTTAGGAGGGGATTTCCCCTCCTATTTTTTGTCCCATTCGCGGATGAGCTTGAAGTTGCCGTACTTCCCCGCCCGGGCCACGAATCCGACCCGGGCCGAGTAAGATCCCGACTTGCCGGTGAAGCCCTTGAAAGGGCCCGCACCCACCTTGGGGCCTGCGACCAAGATCTCGCGCCAGTCGGACGCAGCCATCCTTCTGCCGGCGTAGATTTTCTTGAATATGATGTCCTTGTAGCCCGCGAAGAAGTACTGGACGGCGTCCTCGGTGACCGCGATGTGCGTGGACGGGCAGTACACGGTGGCGTCTTTGGTCGCCCCCTTATCGAGAAGCCTCAATCCAAGTTTTCCCGCATTCTCTACGGCTTCTTTGAGGAATTTCGTGCGATCCTCGATCGGCTTTTCCCCCGATTGAATCTCATCGAAGACTTGCTCCCATCGGGCGGTAAGGTCCGGGCTGAGCACCTCCTCCGCGTTCATTGTCCTCAATTCCTGCACCAGGTGGGAGCCTAACCCAAGGGGCGAAATAAACCCGGATTTGCGTCTCTCCATATAACCCCGACGGACTAGGTCCTCAATGGCCTCCGATCGAGTGGCGGCCGTACCGAGTCGAAGCCTCTGCATCGTGCCTATGAGCGTATCCTCATCCAATTCCGGCGGACGTTCCGTGTACCCACGCACCTTCTGGATCTTGGTGCAGTCGGCAGTTTCCCCGCTCTTCGGGAATTTCTCCGTTCTGCGCTCGGCGAGCTTTTTGCCGTAGCCGCGGCTATTTCCGATCACTTCCTCGTAGGCCATCCAGTTCTCCTCCACCAGCGGGTCCGCCTTGAATACCGCGCGAAACTGGATTTCCGGCTTCGAAGGGTGCTCATAGGTAAGGATACGGCGGCATCGATTGACTTTCGCGGGAGGCATGAGGGCGAGGGTTGTTCTCCGGACAACCAATTCCCAAAGCAGAAACGCGTGCGACATCTTGCCGTCCCTTTCAAAGCGGTCCGGGATCCGCCCGGTGGGCACTATTGCATGGTGCTCCTCCATTTCCTTGTCCTCTTTGAAGTACCGGGTGCCGATGGGGGGCAATTCCATCGACTTAAGGGAGGGGAATTCCAGTACCAGATGCTGCTCCCAGAGCGCTTCCTGTACCTTGCCCATCTCATGCTGCATGCTCTGAGGGATGTGGTAACTCTCGGTCCTGGGATAGGTCAGCGTCTTCTCCACGGAGTAGCAGCGCTGTGCAAGCTTCTCGGTATAACTGCTGCTCCACCTGAAAATCCGGAAGCATGTGCGCTGGAGCTCAACCAGGTTGAAGGGTTCCGGGGGGTACTCGAACCCCTCCTTTACCTCATCAAAGGACTGCCACCTTCCGGCGTATAGAGCGATGTCGAAGGACAGCTTGTCCATGCCCTCAGGATCCTTGAACATCGTGTCCACGGCACCAAAGCGAAGCGCTTCTGGGGCAATGACCAGAGCTTGGAAGGTTTCGTCCGTCCCCTTGAAACTTAGCCGGAGGCGGTAGAATACCTCCTCCTTGAACGAACGGGCGCGTTCGGAGGCATCGAAAACGAGTCCTAGGACGGGTGTCTTGACCCGGCCGATAGCGTGCGTCGTCCCACCGTAGTCGGGGTGCTTGGGCATGCAGAGAGTCACGTAACGGCTCATGTTGACCCCGTACAGCCAGTCGGCTTGCTGCCTAAGGAGAGCGGCCTCCCTGAGACGGTGCAGGTCCCCAGAACTGCCCTCCCTGCGCCCAAGGAATGCGGCCCTGAGCCCGGCAGCGGTTGGATTCTGTATCCACATCCGGGTGATGATCCGCCCGCGGGCCAGGGACAGTATTCGGGCGATCTCCCAGAAGATAAGCTCCCCTTCCCTGCCTGCATCGCAAGCGTTGACGATCTCCTCGGCGCCCTCGGCAAAATGCCGGATCCCGTTTAGGAGGGTCTGTGCCTCGTTGTTGCGGGCCTGATAGAGGAATTTCATGTCCGGCGGGCACACGGGGAGGGTTTCCAGCTGCCATTTATCCCATTTCGGGTCGTACGACTCCGGGGGCTTGAGTTCCAGGAGGTGGCCGTCACCGAAGGCTATCGTGATCGCGCGTTTGGCGTGGTTGTCCGCAACCATCCCGTAGAAGCAAAATTCCTCCCGTTTCAGGGTCGCAGGAATGATCAAGGCCGCGGCGAGGTCCGCAGCCAGGTTGTATTTTTCCGCAACGACGAGGAGCACCCCCAGATCATAGCACGGGGAGGTTTCCCTCGTGCTAGACTCTGGGCATGCGCTTCTTGAGCACCACGATGGCCTGCGTCATTCTTGCTTCCCCTGCCCTCTCCCTAAGGGGGGCGCATCTCATCGGTCCCGGGGCCCCTGCTGCTCCGTTTCAGGTGGTTCGGGCCTTCGTGGTCGACGCCACATCCCCCTCTACCCTTAAAGTACTTTACGGGAAGCAAGAGCAGCCGCGGACGGTTAAGCTTTTCGGCATAACTGAGCCCCAGCCGAACTCATCCTCATGGAAAGACGCCCGTACCCTCTTGAGTTATCTTACCGCCAAGAGAACGGTGCTCCTGGTGGTTCACGAAGAAACGGCCAACGGAGACTTGGTGGCCCAGGTCACCCTTCCGGATGGGCAGGAACTCGCGGCCACACTTGCCCTGGCCGGCTTGGCAACTCCCGCGCACCCCTTTACGCTGCCCCAATACGCTGAAGCAGCCGAGATCGCCCGGAAATCGGGCGACGGACAATTCTCGCCGTGATCACCAACCCCTCTGCAACCCCTCAAACGGCCGCCATTGAGCAATGGATGACCGAAGGGAACTCATCGACAACGAACTGCCTTCTGGCGGGCGTTAAGAACCTTGTTCTTGCTCCTGCCGGCATTGGGTGCGCCAGGCTCGCCTATGATGCCTTTTCTGCGGCCGAGGGGGACCAATCGTGCCAGCTTGAGCTAACCGGGCAGAAGCTCCTCTTTGGAGCCCATTTGAAAACCCCCGAACGAGCCAACCTCTTCGCTCCGTTCGCTCCCCTAGCCTCCGCGCTGCTGGTCACCATTCGGCCTCCTTTCAGCCTCGAGATCACCCTTGATGCGACGGCGAACTCTGAACAGTCGAGAATCTTTCGGTACCGCACAGACCAGGGTTG
>Ga0302320_10000576_pt1 | contig 87432 bp, 69 predicted proteins | sample Bog_T0_3_FD_202130 | JGI IMG/M metagenome (GOLD analysis project Ga0302320, IMG submission 202130) | Peat permafrost microbial communities from Stordalen Mire near Abisko, Sweden - Bog_T0_3 | ecosystem: Environmental > Terrestrial > Soil > Wetlands > Peat | place: Sweden: Abisko, Stordalen Mire...
CTGGGTCACGTCGATCTCGTGGCCGAGGGCCTGGTACTCATCGTTCTTCCGCACTCCAAGCTGCTGGGTCTTGTACTTGCCAAGCTTTCCCTCGGCCGAGCCGATCTCGGTCTCGAGCACCTTCTTGCCCGACTCCAGGCTCTTGATTTCGGAGCGTGCGCTCTCGATTGCGGACTTGTCGGCCGCGATTGCGGCCTCGACAGCGGCAATGTCCACGGGCACGGCCTTGAGCTGCCTTTCCAAGCCCAACCGCTTCGTGTCGCGGTCCTGCAGGATAAGCAGCTTTTCAAGGATTGGGCTGGGCATGCTGGGTCCACTGTGGAGCCCGGGGATGCCGGGTCAAACGAAACTCTTTTTTCCGCCGGTCATGCCGCGTGCCTGTCGGAACCCGGCGGTCCGGAGCACCCCTGATAATCCATGTTTTTTTTGTCAAAACATGGGCTTTTTCCCGCCGGAATTATGACCGCAAAAAACCTCTGGAAAAACCTCCGAAAAGCGGCGTTGTAATCTATTGCATATTACCAGCTTACATAACAGTAAATTCCGGAAAAATTGTCCCGGAAAAACCTTTGTTTTTTTGACAAAAAACCCTCGCGTGCCCGTGCCTTTTCGGAAAGATTCAGTGTTTCCATTTATCCCCCTTCCCGACCCTTCATGGCAGATACAACCGACCCCGAAAAACCCCTAGTCGCCAAGGCCTCGCCGGACACGTACGACGCCTCAAAAATTCAAAAACTGGAGGGCCTGGAGGGAGTGAGGAAGCGCCCCGATATGTATATCGGCGACACTCACGAGCGGGGGCTCCACCACTGTGTCTTCGAGGTCGTTGACAACTCGATCGACGAGGCCCTGGCGGGCTACGCCACCGCGATCAAGGTAACCATCCACCTGGACGGTTCGTGCTCGGTGGAGGACGACGGGCGCGGCATTCCGGTGGACGAGCACCCGGTTTACAAGATCCCGGCCCTCGAACTCGTGCTCACCAACCTCCACGCCGGCGGAAAGTTCGGCAAGGGCGCCTACCAGGTGTCGGGAGGCCTGCACGGCGTCGGGGCCAAGTGCGTGAACGCCGTTTCGGAATGGTTCGAGGCGGAGGTCCGGCGCAACGGCAAGGTCTACCAGATGCGCTTCGCCCAGGGCAAGACGACCCAGAAGATGACGGTGATCGGCGACACGAAGAAGACCGGGACAAAGATCACGTTCAAGCCCGATCCGGAGATCTTCCTGGCCACCCGGGAGTTCCAGTACGAGATCCTCGCCAAACGCCTGCGCGAGCTCGCGTTCCTCAACCCGGGCATCCGGATCGAGCTCGACGACGAGCGCTCGCAGAAGAGCGACATATTCTTTTTCAAGGACGGGATCACCGAGTTCGTGAAGTTCCTCAACCAGAACAAGAACGTCCTCCACGACAAGCCGATCACCTTCAGCGACGAGGTGCCCAACGAGGATCCCTCCAAGGCGCCCACCGCCGTGGACGTCTCGATCCAGTACAACGACGGCTACAACGACCAGGTCTTCGCCTACGCGAACTCGATTTACAACCTGGAGGGCGGCACGCACCTCTCCGGGTTCCGCACGGCCCTGACCCGCGTCATCAACAATTTTGCGAAATCCAACAACCTGATCAAGGAGAAGGACCCCGCGATCTCCGGCGACGACGTCCGCGAGGGCCTGGTCGCCGTCGTGTCGGTCAAGGTCTCCGAGCCGCGCTTCGAGGGCCAGACCAAGACCAAGCTCTCGAATTCCGAGGTGGACGGGATCGTCCAGAAGATCGTCGGCGAAAAGCTGAAGTTTTTCCTCGAGGCCCACACCTCCGTCGCCAAGCGGATCATCGACAAGACGATGATGGCCGCGCGGGCGCGCGAGGCCGCGCGCAAGGCCCGCGAGACGATCCGAAAGGGAGCCCTCTCCGGCGGAGGCCTGCCCGGGAAGCTGGCCGACTGCTCGGAGCGCGATCCGGCGCTCACGGAGCTCTACATCGTGGAGGGCGACTCGGCGGGCGGTTCGGCCAAGCAGGGCCGCGACCGCCGCTACCAGGCGATCCTCCCCCTGCGCGGCAAGCTGATCAACAGCGAGAAGGCCCAGATCGACAAGGTCCTCAACAACGAGGAAATCCGGACCCTCATCACGGCAATCGGGACCGGGATTGGAACGACCGAGAACGAGAGCGACGACGCGGCCTTCAACATCGAGCGCGCGAGGTACCACAAGGTCATCATCATGACCGACGCCGACGTGGACGGCTCCCACATCCGGACGCTCCTGCTCACCTTCCTGTACCGCAAGATGCGCGGGCTGTTCGACCGGGGATACATCTACATCGCCCAGCCGCCCCTCTACAAGATCAAGCGCAAGAAGCGGGAGCAGTACGTGGACAACGACGAGCAGCTCAACCGGATCCTTCTCGAGCTCGGATCCGAGGACGTGGTGTTGGAGCGCATCCGCGACCGCCATGTGTTTCCCCCCCAGCAGATCGACCGGATCGTGGAGGCCCTGGCCGCCCTGGAGAAGCTCGGGGCGGGCGTCTCCCGCTACGGTGCGCCCCTCGATGCCTATCTCGACCGGCATGACCGGGAGACCCATGCCCTGCCCAGGTACCTCGCCAGGATACGCTCGGGAAACCAGGAGTCCCACGAGTTCCTCCAGGACGAGGCTGCCCGGGCCCATTTCATCCAGGAGCACGGGATGGACGCCGACCTGTTCGAGCAAAGCGAGTCCAAGGCCCCCGCCGCCAAGCCCGAGGGCAACGGTTCGGCCCCGCGCCGGGTGACGATCCATGAGATCTTCGAGAGCACGGAAATGTCGAAGCTGCTGAAGCTGATCGCGAAGACCGAGTTGGAGGTCGACCGCTTCAGCGCGGCCGACAAGCCCCTGTACAGCCTCACCGAGAACCCGGGCCAGAAGAACGAGTCGAAGACGGAGCTGCTCGCTCCCCTCGACATCCTGGCCCAGATCCGCGCGAACGGGCGCAAGGGCCTGAGCATCCAGCGGTACAAGGGCCTCGGGGAAATGAACCCGAAGCAGCTGTTTGAGACCACGATGGATCCCGAGAAGCGCCGCCTTCTCAAGGTCTCCGTCAATGACGCGGCCAAGGCCGACGCCCTGTTCACCCTTCTGATGGGCGACGAGGTTCCGCCCCGCCGCCAGTTCATCGAGGACAACGCGCTGAACGTCCAGTATCTGGACGTCTAAGTCCTGGAGGACCCTCATGTACACTTCCTCCGAAAAGCTTTCCTCGGCGAACATCACCGATATCATGCAGACGGCCTACATCGATTACTCGATGTCGGTCATCATCTCGCGGGCCCTGCCGGACGCCAGGGACGGCCTCAAGCCCGTCCAGCGCCGGATCCTCTACGCAATGTTCCGCCTGGGGCTGCTTCACAACCGCCCCTTCGCCAAGTGCGCAAAGGTGGTGGGCGAGGTGCTCGGCAATTACCACCCGCACGGGGACGCCTCGGTGTACGACACCCTGGTCCGGCTCGCCCAGTCCTGGGTGATGCGCTACCCGCTGATCATGCCGCAGGGAAATTTCGGCTCGGTCGATGGCGACCCGCCCGCGGCCTACCGTTACACCGAGTCCCGGCTCGACAACCTGGCCGAGGAGCTTCTCTCGAACCTGGACGAGGACACGGTCAATTTCGCGCCCAACTACAACGAGGAAACGACCGAGCCGACCGTCCTTCCCGCGGCCCTGCCTGGGCTCCTGATGAACGGGTCCACGGGCATCGCGGTCGGAATGGCGACCAACATCCCGCCCCATAACCTCAACGAGATCATTGACGCGGCCTGCGCGGTGATCGACCGGCCGGGTGTCACGGTGGAGGAGCTCTGCGCGATCGTCCAAGGGCCCGATTTTCCCACCGGCGGAGTCATCGCGGGTCGCGAGGGCATCCTCAGCTACCTGAAGACCGGCCGCGGCATCGTCCGGATCCGCGGACGGGCCCACACCGAGGAGGTGAAGGGCGGGATGGAACAGATCATCATCACCGAGATTCCCTACAACGTGAACCGTTCCACGCTGGTCACGCGCATCGCCGAGCTTGTGTCCGAGAAGCACATCGAAGGGATCCGCGACCTGCGCGACGAGTCGGACGAGAACACCCGGATCGTCGTGGAGCTCAAGCGCGGGGAGCAGGCCAAGGTTGTCATCAACCAGCTCTTCCAGAAGACGGCGCTCGAGACCTCCTTCGGCGTCATCCTGCTCGCCCTCGACAACAAGCGGCCCAAGCAGATGAACCTCAAGGAGCTCCTCGAGTGCTACCTGGAGCACCGCCGCGAGGTCGTCACCCGCCGCACCCGCTTCCGCCTCCGGCAGGCCGAGGACCGGGCCCATGTCCTCGAGGGCTACAAGATCGCCCTGGACAACCTCGACGACTTCGTCCGCCTGATCCGCTCCTCTGCGAACAAGGAGGAAGCCAAGGTCAAGCTCCAGGCCAGGTACCCGCTGAGCGACCGGCAGGTCGAGGCCATCCTGGAACTTCGCCTGTACCAGCTCACCGGCCTCGAGCGCGACAAGATCGAGGCCGAGTACCTCGAGCTCCTCAAGCTGGTCCTGGAGCTGCGCAGCATCCTCGACTCCGAGGAGAAGCTGCTCGCGCTGATCAAGCAGGAGCTCCTGGCCCTCAAGGGCAAGTACGCCTCCCCGCGCCGGACGGAGATCACCGGTACGGCGGAGGAATTCCGGATGGAGGACGTGGTTCCCAACGAGGGATGCGTCATCACGGTCTCCCATCTTGGCTTCATCAAGCGCACCCGCGTCGCCGACTACCGCTCCCAGAAGCGGGGAGGCAAGGGCGTGATCGGCACGGAAACCTACGAGGACGACTTCGTGGAGCACCTCTTCACCGCCGGGACGCACGACTTCATCCTCTTCCTGACGAGCACCGGGCAGTGCCACGCCAAGAAGGTCTACGACGTCCCCGAGGGAACGCGCGCGTCGAAGGGAAAGTCCGTGTCGGGGTTTCTCAGGCTCGGCGAGAACGAGAAGATCGCGGCCATGCTCTGCGTGAAGGACTTTGCGGCCGACCGGTTCCTCGTCATGGCGACCCGGAGCGGAGTCATCAAGAAGAGCACCCTCTCCGACTACGCCAATGCCACCCGCGAGGGCGGCATCATCGGCATCAACCTGGCTGACGGCGACGCCGTCATTGGCAGCGTCCTGACGACCGGCGGCGACGAGCTGATCCTGGTCTCGAACCAGGGCCTTGCCGTCCGTTTCCGCGAGCGTGACACCGAAACCGGCGAGGAGCTCTTCCGGGCGACCGGCCGGGCAACCGGGGGTGTCACCGGGATGCGCTTCAAGCTCCCGAGCGATTTTCTCCAGGCCATCGAAGTCGTGGACCACACGGCAAAGTTCCTGGTCGCCAGCGAGGCGGGCCAGGGCGTGCGCACGCGTTTCGAGGACTACCGCCTGATCAACCGCGGCGGAAGCGGCGTCTGGGCGATCGACCTTCCCGAGGACGGGTCCATCCGCCTTGCCGGGGCCCTGAGGGTGGGCGATGACGACGAGGTCATGCTGCTCACCGCGAAGGGCCAGAGCATCCGTTGCCCGGTCAAGGACATCCGCGAGACCAACCGCGGGGCGAAGGGCGTGAAGCTGCTCACGCTGGCCGAGGGAGACAAGCTGCTCGACATCGCCAGGATCGTGGAGATCGAGAACGGGGCGCCCACTGAAGCCCCGGAGTAAGGGGTCCCCTTATTGCCCGAGAAGCCTCACGCGGACTGCCGGGAACCCCTCGATCTCGATTTTGAAGCCGCTGATCGGGGCTGGGACAATCCTCGCCTTGGGATTCGTCACGGTGTCTCCGTCGTACTCGTCGGCGCTGATTTCGACTCTCCAGCGCTGTCCGTTCTCGAGCCTGAAGACGGTGCCGGGCTTCCAGCCCCGGAGGGTCCCGACGATCCGGGAGTCGATCGCCTGGTACTCGGCCACACCCCCGGGAAGGAGCAGCGCCCGGGTCTTTGCGAGGAAGCCCTGCGCCCTCTTCTCAGCGTCCGCCTGGGCCGCCCGGGCGGCAGCCGCTTCCGACTCAGCCTGCGTTGCCTTCGCCTCGGCGGCGGCCTGGGCCGCCGCCGCAGCGCTTCCCTGGTCGCGGACGAGTTGGTCCAGCTTGGCGAGCTCGGCCGGAGTCAGCTTGGGAAGCCCCGCCGCGGCAAAGTCGGCGGGCGCGAGCTGCCGCGAAAACCCCGGCTCATCGGCTGGAAGGGCCGGGGCCCCGAGGATCAGAAAGATTCCGCATAGGATCCGGCGTTTCATGCACTGAGGAAAATCGATCTTCTGGATGTCTGCAACGCGAAGCTTCAGCCAAGCCGGGGAGAATAAAGGGGTCAGGTGGATGTCTTTGACCTGCGCAGCGCAGGTCAAAGACATCCACCTGACCCCTTAGCCACGGAGCATCCTCTCCTCCAGCCCCGCCTTCACGGCCGGCCATTCGGACGCGGTGATCGAATACATCACGGTGTCCCGCACGTAGCCGTCGGACATGACCATGTGGGCCCTAAGCACGCCCTCGCGGACGGCCCCCAGGCGGGAGATTGCCGCCTGCGACCGAAGGTTGCGGGCATCGGTCTTGAGCTGCACCCGGTTCAGATTCAGCGCCTCGAATCCGTTCTGCAGCAGCAGGTACTTGCATTCGGTGTTGACCGCGGTCCGCCAGTACGGCCTGCCCACCCAGGTCCGGCCGATCTCCACCCAGCGATCCCTGTCCGTGAAGTCAAAGTAGCTGGAGCTGCCGATCGCGCGGCCCGAAGCAAGGTCAATGATCGCAAACGCATGCCCGTCCCCCCTCTGCCGTTCCGCAATCATGGTGTCGATCCAGGCCCGCAGCTTCAAGGGGTCGGCCAGGGATCCGAAGGACATGTACCGCCACAGCTCCGGCTCGCCCGTCACGTCCTGAAGGTCCGGTGCGTGGGCCTGCGTCAGCGGCTCAAGGCGGACGCGGCGCCCTGACAGGGTCGTCGGGAGAAGGGGCATGGGACCCGGGATTCGTCGCTTGCGTAGCGCCGACCGCAACGAAAAAATCGCAGGCAAGTGATCCGCGCCCTTATCTTTGACTTCGACGGCCTCCTCGTGGACACCGAAACGTCCCTGATCGACGCCTATGCGGACGTGCACGCCGCCCACGGCGTGGCCTTTGACCGCGGGCACTTTCTGCGCAGCGTCGGGCACGCCGACTATGCCTTCGACCCGTGGCATGCCTTCGAGAAGCGCGCCGACCGCGCGGCCCTCGAGCTGGAGCGCAGGAAACGCAATCGGGAGAGGGACCCCCTGCTTCCGGTGCTCCCGGGGGGCATCGCCCTGCTGGATGCGGCGCGGGATGGGGGCCTTGCGGTCGCCATCGCCTCGAATTCCGGGCACGCCCATGTCGAGGGCCACCTCACCCGCCTCGGACTTCTCCACCGGTTTGCGGTTGTCGCCTGCAGGGAGGACGTTGCTTCGCCCAAGCCGGAGCCCGACCTCTACCGCCTTGCCCTGAACCGGCTTGGCCTTCGCGGCGTGGAGGCAGTCGCATTCGAGGACTCGCACACGGGCTCCCTCGCGGCCAGGCGGGCGGGGCTTTGGGTGGTCGCCGCGCCCAACTCCTCCACCGCGCACCACGACTTTTCCCAAGCGCACCTGAAGGTCGCATCCCTCTCCGAGGTCAACCTCCCCGATCTCAACTCCCGGTTCAGAACAGAGCGTCCTGGGTGAGCGCCTCGCGCCTGCCGGCGCTCAGGGTGCTGAACACAAAGAGTTGGGCCAGGCTCAGCCCGGCGAGGCCGGTTTCGCGGCCAAGGGACGCAAGCAGCAGCGCTCCGCCCAGGGCGTCGTAGAGGGCGGCGTGGTAGTGGTCCCGACCCCGGGGACAGTGGACAGCGGCCAGCGAATCGAGCTCGGGCTGGAGCCCGCGGGCGGCCACAAGCGACTCGAGGGCGCTGGAGACGGGTTCCGGAAACACCTGCCCGTACAACCTCGCCGAGTCGATCCAGGGCCCCCACTCGACCACCCGCCGTCCCGGCCTCATGAAGTCCGGGGAGCTTCGCGGGTACGGCCAGACGGACTTGAGCAGCGAGTTCTCAGCCCCCGCAAAATGGGCGGCGAGCGGCCCGCGCTCCCTCAGCCCCGCAAAATACTCCCAGTCCTCGGAAAGCGGCGGATGCGCGGCCACGGTCTCGGGGCGCAGGCCATGCACCGCCACGTCCTCCCCCCGGATGTGTCCGGTCGGCCCGCAGAGGCGGCTCCTGGTCTCCGTCACCACCCCGCCGGCCAGGGTGACGACGCCGTACTCCAGGACGCCCGAGGCGTGGCTTCCCTCAAAATCCAGGAAAAAAATAGGATGGTCGAGCCAGGGCATGCGCGGTGTGCCGTCGTGCAATGCAATGTGGTGCAGGAGCCGACCCGGGGGAAGCACAAAAACCCCGTCCGGCGATTTTTCCGTGGCCTTGGGCCCCCGGGCCGATTCAATGCCCGGGTGAACCTGGAGCCCCAACGCGCGTTCCTCCTTGAGCTCGCCGAGAAGAGCGGCGACTTCATCCGCCCGTTCTTCGCCAACCCGGACCTCCAGGTGGAGCTCAAGGCCGACCAGAGCCCCGTCACGGCCGCCGACCGCGGGGCCGAGGAGCTCATGCGCGGGATGATCCGGAGGCGGTTTCCGGACCACGGGATCGTCGGGGAGGAATTCGGCGCGGAGAATGCCGGTGCGGAGTTTGTCTGGACCCTCGATCCGGTCGACGGCACCCGCTCCTTCGCCGCGGGCTGCCCCCTCTTCGGCACGCTCATCGCCCTCTCCCAAGGCGGGAAGCCCGTCCTTGGCGCGATCCATCAGCCGCTCCTGCGCCAGCTGGTAGTCGGGGATGGCAGCACGACCACCCTGAACGGCAGGACTGTCCGGGTGCGGGCCTGCGCCCGCATCGAGGATGCGGTTCTGCTCACCACCGACCTGTCCAACATCGCCAGAAAGAGGAACGGCCCGGCCTTCGACGCTCTCGCGGCTCGTGCCGCCCTGGTTCGCACGTGGGGGGACTGCTACGGCTACCTGCTTGTCGCAACCGGCCATGCCGACGCCATGTGCGACCCAATCATGCACTCCTGGGACATCCAGGCCCTGGTCCCGGTCATCCGGGGCGCGGGGGGTGTCATCACCGACTGGACCGGAGGCGATCCGGTCCGGGGCGACTCCATCGTCGCCGCCGCGCCCGGGCTGCACCGCCACGTCATCGAGGCGCTGAATCGGTAGGATGTCAACCTGACCCCTTCCACTCGGCCGTGATCACGGACGTGATCCCGCCCCGGCCCTTCCAGTCGGAAATGACGGTGAGCCGGCGCGGGCGCAGCAGCCTGCCGAGGTCGTCGCAGATCTTGTTTGTCACGGCCTCGAAAAAGATCCCCTCGTTTCGGAACGCGTGGAAGTAAAGTTTCAGCGACTTGAGCTCCACACAGGTTTTCCCGGCGACATAGCGCACGGTGATCGAGGCAAAGTCTGGATGCCCGGTGATGGGGCACACGGAAGTGAACTCGTGGTGGGTGTGCTCGATCACGTAGCCCCGCCGGGGCGCGGGGTTCGGGAAGGTCTCGAGAAGGGTCGCGCTGGACATGGGGGTCAGGTCGCCGTCTCGGAGAACCGCGCCTCGCGGATCACCGTGATCTTGATCGTGCTCGGGTACTGGAGCTCCGTCTCGATCCGTCCCCGCAGCTCCTTGGCAATCTCCCGGGCGCGGTCGTCGGAAATGTGCTCCGGGGACACCACGACCCGGATCTCCCTCCCCGCCTGGATTGCAAAGGCCTGCTGGACTCCCTGGATGGACATCGCGAGCTTCTCCAACCGCTCCAGGCGCTGGATATAGTTGCTCATGGACTCGGCCCGGGCGCCCGGGCGGGTCGCCGAGATCGTGTCGGCCAGGATCACGAGGCCCGCATAGATCGTCTCGGGCCGGACTTCCTCGTGGTGCGCCGCGACCGCGTTTGCGACGATCGGCGTCTCGCCGTACCGCTTGATGAAGTCGGCGCCAATCGCGGCGTGGCTGCCCTCGAGCTCCCCGGAAACGCCCTTGCCCAGGTCGTGCAGGAGACCCGCCCGCTTGGCGATGTTGGGGTCCAGGCCCACCTCGCTCGCGATGAGCGACGCGAGGAATGCCGTCTCGACGGAATGGTCGAGGACGTTCTGGTTGTAGGAGAAGCGGTACTTGAGGCGCCCGAGGAGCTTGATGATCTCCGAATGGAGGCCGTTGATGTTCAGCCGTGCGACCGCCTCCTCGCCCGCCTGGGTGGTCGTCAGCTCGATCTCGTCCTGGGCGCGCTTCACAAACTCCTCGATGCTCGCCGGGTGGATGCGCCCATCCTTGACAAGCGCCTCCAGGGCGACCCTGGCGACCTCCCTGCGGACGGGGTCGAACGAGGAGAGGAGCACAAGCTGGGGAGTCTCGTCGATCAGGAGCGTGACCCCGGTCGCGGCCTCGAACGCCTTGATGTTGCGCCCCTCGCGGCCGATGATCCGCCCCTTCATGTCCTCGCTGGGGAGCTGGATCAGCGTGGAGGTGAGGTCGTTGTTCGGCTTGCTGGAGAGCCGCTGCATCGCGGCGATCAGGATCCGCCGCGCCTCGGTCTGGAGTTCCTGCTCCGACTTCTCCAGCGTCGTCCGGCGCAGGATCCGGAATTCGTCCTGGCACTCCAGGAGGACCTCCTCCCTGAGCTGCCTGCGGACCTCCTCGGCATCCATCCGCGAGATCCCCTCCAGGCGCTGGCGCACGTTCCTCGACATCTCCCGGATGGCGTCGCGCGCCTGCTTGACGGCCGCCGCCTCGCGGTTCAGGCGCTCCTGGCGCTGCTCGAGCTGGTAGTCGAGGAGACCGAGCGACTCCTCGTGGGCGCGGAACTCGCGCAGGCGGATGTCCGACTCGATCTCGCGCCGGTCGAGCTCCCGGTTCAGTTCGGCGCGCTTTTCCTGGATCTCCGCCTCGGCCTTCTGCCTGAATTCCTCGGCCGCCACCGCCGCCTCGCGCCGGGCAACCTCGAGCAGTTCGGCCGCCTGCTGGTGCGAGACGCGCAGGCTCTGGCGCATGACGATCCACACGACCAGGAAACCGATGGCGATGCTTGCGAGCAGCGAAAGCGGCAGCGACCAGTCAAACGGTGCGCTCTCGGCAAAGAAACATGCAAAGACGGTTGCGCTGGCTGAGGTCAAGTGATGCCCTTCGTACGGCATTGCCCCAAAAAGCTCAAGCCATTAGCCGTGAACCTCCCCTCGCCCGCCGATACGACCAGGGTCTTCCAGACAAGGACGCGCGGCCAGTGGGACGTGCTCACGCCGCTGGCGATCCTCGGCCTGAGCGCGTTCGGGGTGGCGTTCATCTATTCGGCCCAGCTCCCGGTGCATGGCGACGGCTGGATCAGCCAGCTCGCGTTTCTCGCCGTCGGGGCGGTGATCTACACGGCGGCGGCCCTCGTCGACTACCGGGTCTGGCTCACGGCGGCGCACTGGTTCTATGCCGCCTGCCTGCTTCCCCTCGTGCTCGTCTTCCTCCCCGGGATCGGCAGCGAGCGGTACGGGGCCACGCGCTGGATCAACCTTGGCGCCTTCTCGTTCCAGCCCTCGGAGACGGCCAACGTGGCGGTGCTGTTCATCACGGCGAGCATCCTCATCCGCAGCAAGATCGGGACGGTCCGGCAGTCGCTGGGCGTCCTCGGAAAATTGGCCCTTGCCGCTGGTACACCCATTGTGTTGATTCTGCTTCAGCCCGACTTCAAATCGGCGATTGTGCTGCCGCCCATGGTGTTCTCGATGCTCTACGTCTCCCGGCTCTCGGCGCGTTTTTACGCGGGTGCGCTGGGCGCGTTCCTCCTGGTCGTGGGTTTGGTCGCCTGGGACACCGTCCGTTACTCCGAGTTCGTGCAGTCCCACGGCAACTCGTTCGCGGACAGCCGGGGCGCGTACCGGAGCTGGATCCCCCTGCACGAGTACCAGCGCAACCGCATCCTCTCCTTCGTCGCGCCCGACAAGGTGGACCCCATGGGGATCGGCTGGAACCAGCGCCAGTCGCTCATCTCGGTCGGCTCGGGCGGCCTCACCGGCAAGGGCTGGACGCAGGGGACGCAGGCCCAGCTGGGATACCTGCCGCGCTCGGTCGCGCACAATGATTTCATTTTCTCGGTCATCGCCGAGGAGAAAGGTTTTTTGGGAAGCCTCACGGTTCTCAGCCTGTTTGGGATTGTGCTGTTCAACGGCATACGCATTGCAGGTCTCTCCCGGGACCGACTCGGCACGCTGCTCGCCCTGGGCGTCACGATGCTGTTCGCAGTGCATGTGTTCGTGAACATCGCCATGACCATCGGGCTCGTGCCCATTACGGGCATACCGCTTCCCTTCATCAGCCACGGCGGCTCGTTTGTGCTCAGTTGCTGCTTGCTGCAAGGACTGGTCCAAAGCGTCTATCGCTACAGGAAGGACTTCGTATGACAACGGATCCCTCCCGCGGTATCGACCGTTTTGCCGGAATTTCCTGCGCCGCAACCCGCGCCCATCTGCGCCCCGTGCCCAACCCCAGAAGTACGCACCATGAGCGATCAGTCTCCCACAAATTCCGACGTCCCCCCGGATGTCGCACAGCCCTATGACGACGAGATGGCACAGCCGCCGCCCGCGCTCGAGACCGAGCCGGTCAGCGCCGACGAGCTGAGGGCGGGCGCGCAGGAGCGCTCCCGCAACCGCCCCATCCTCCAGAAGTTGATGGCGGTCTTCCGCAAGGAGCGCGGGGCCTACCGCGAGCTCATCATCAATTCCGAGCCGCTGGAAAAGCGGGTCGCCCTCCTGGTGGACGGCCGCCTCGAGAAGTTCGAGATCGAGCGCGAGTCGGACAACCGGATGGTCGGCGGCATCTTCAAGGGCCGCATCAAGAACCTGGACCCGGGGCTGAAGGCGGCCTTCGTGGACATCGGGTACACGAAGAACGCGTTCCTCCACTACTGGGACATGATTCCCGCCGCGGCCGACTCGTCGGTCGAGGTCGTCCGGGTGAACCGGAAGAAGGACGCCCAGCCCCGCGGGGAGGTCACGGTCAAGGACATCCCGGGCCTGTATCCGCCCGGCACCGAGATTGCGATCCAGGTGACCAAGGGCCCGATCGGGACAAAGGGTCCGCGCACGACGACCAACCTGTCGCTGCCCGGCCGCTACCTGATCCTCACCCCCTACAGCGACGGCTGCGGCATCTCGCGCAAGATCGAGGACAACCACGAGCGCCGGCGGCTCAAGCAGCTGATCAACGAACTCACGATCCCCGAGGGGATGGGAGTGATCGTCCGGACGGCCGGCGAGGGCAAGAAGGCGCGCTACTTCGTCCGGGACCTGCACATCCTGCTCAAGAAGTGGGAGGAGATCGCCCGGAAGATGCAGACCGACAAGGCCCCGGCGTCGCTCTACATGGAGCCCGACCTCGTCGAACGCACGGTGCGCGACTTCCTCACCGAGGAGATCGACCGCGTGCTCATCGACAACCGCGGCGACCACGAGCGCACGCAGGCCCTGGTGGGCCTGATCTCCAAGCGGTCCAGGTCCAAGATCGCCCTCTACAACGACAGCATCCCGATCTTCGAGCGCTTCAACATCGAGCGCCAGATCGAGCAGACCGGCCAGCGCAAGGTCCCGCTTCCCAGCGGCGGCGAGATCGTCATCGACGAGACCGAGGCCCTGATCGCGATCGACGTGAACACCGGCTCCCACAAGAACCGGTCCGGCGACGAGAAGAACACGATCTACGCGGTGAACCTCGAGGCGGCCCAGGAGATCGCCCGCCAGATCCGCCTCCGCAACCTCGGCGGCCTGATCGTCATGGACTTCATCGACATGAAGGAACGGCGCCACCGCAATTCCGTCTATGAGCGGATGGTCGAGCTGATGGCCACCGACAAGGCGCGCAACCACATCCTGCCGATCTCCCAGCTCGGCATCATGCAGATGACCCGCCAGCGCCAGCAGGAGTCCCTCTCGTCCAACCTCTACACCGACTGCCCCTACTGCCGCGGCCGCGGGATCGTCAAGTCGGCGACCACGGTCTCCGTGGAACTCCAGCGCAGGCTCTCCTCCGTGGTCCGCCGCCTCCAGCTCCGCAAGGACAACAAGGAGTACTCCATCCGCGTCCTGGTCCATCCCAGCATCCTCGAGCGCCTCCGCAGCGAGGACGCTGGCCTGCTCGTGCGCATGGAGAAGAGCTTCGGGGTGAAACTGGCGTTCCGCGCCGACCCGGCCTACCACGTCGAGCACTTCAAGATCGTGGACGCCGCCACCGGCGAGGAATACCGATAGCCCTGGGTTGGGCCGTGCCGCTCATCCTGCCGCCACCCGTGCGGCGGCAGGATGCGGCATTGCTTGCGGTCCCCTCAATAGCTCGAATTCGGATAGGAATCCTCGCTTATATCGAGCCATCCCAGCCCGACCGTATAGCTTCCGCCGCTGAGGATGACGGTGTAGCTCCCGGCCGGAAGGTTGGTCTCCTCTAGCCCTGCGTCGCTCGATGAAACCCACGAACCGTAGTGATCCTTGAACTTCTGGGAAGCGCTGGACGACGAGCCAATGGCCGTGCCCGCTGAGTTGTAGAGCGTCACGACCGGCTGGCCCAGGGTCGAGGTGTACCCAAGATTCGCAAAGCCCGGGCCCGCCCCCAGGATCATGATCGCCTTGGGCTGGTCGATCTTGAAGCCGAGGATGAGCACGTTGTTGCCCGTCGAGACGTAGCCCTGGGCCCAGAAGTTCACGATCCGGTTGGGGCTCACCAGGTCGCCCGGGGTGAGCCTCAGGTGGGTCATCAAACCCGGCAGGACCGGGGTCGGATGGGCTCCGTCGGTGATCGCGATCTGGTAGCTTCCCGGGTCGAGATCGGCGGTGATTCCCGGCTCAGCCGTCGTCGGCGCCGAACCGGTGTAGTTGAGCTGCGTGAAGTACTTCGTGCTGTTCACGAATGTCCTCGGCCCGAGCGGGGAGGTAAGCTGCCCGCCCGACAGGTTCGTCGCGGTGGACTGCTGCGTCCAGTTCGCGTTGGTGATTTCCACCCCGGTTGGCAGGTTCGTGCTGAAGTACGATGTGCCGGGCGGGAAGGAATACGAGGTGTAGTCCGCCCCGTAGTCCGTAGTCTGGGCCAGGGTTCCGACCAGGGCCAGCGTTGGGTTTGTGGCAAACGTGATCCCCGAGGTCGAAAGCCCTAGCTGGGAGAAGTACGTCGCGAGGCTTGGTCCCGTGGCGCCGATCACGAGCCGCTGCGGGGCGGGATAGCTCGGGTTGGTCGCATTGTAGTTGAAGCCGAACACGAGCGCGTTGGGGCCGGCATTGATCTGCCCGCGCAGGCCGATGTCCCGGAAATGCGGCGTGCCGTTGCCGCTTTCAAACGAGCCGTACGACGCAACGGCGTTCTGGGCGAACGTGTAGTTCCTCCCAAGCCCGCCGTTGGTCGTGTCGTCCAGGCTCGGCAGGATGGAATCCCGGTCGAAGGGCGTCCACCCGTTGACGCTGACCGACACGTTGCTGTTGTTGAGGAACAGGAACCTGGGGTTCTGGGCGTTTGAGGTTGCCGTGCCCATCAGGTAGGCGAGGCTCATGTAGTCGTTAACCTGCTTTCCCGAGCGCACCGGAAGGAACGCCGTGGTGCCGACCGTGTAGTTGGTGCCCAGCATTTCGGCCGGGAGACTTTCCACCGAGCTGGTGGTGGTCCCAGGAATCAGCGTATAGCTCGAGAACGCGTCGTAGCAGTTGTAGCTGTTGTCCTGGATGGACCAGAGGGCGTCGTTTCCGCCGGAGACATAGTAGGTATTCACCTTGGTCGTCACCTGGCTGTACGGCGGAAATGCCGGGGTCGACGAGAAAAAGTTCGACTGGGCATCGAGCAGCCCGGTGATGTGCCGGACCGTGAAGTTCGGCTGGTAGGCGCCGTTGCTTTGGTGCGTATAGAACGTGCTGAACACCCTGCCGAGGTCGCTGCCTGGATTCGCGGCGTAGGCATTGCCCAGGTAGGTCGTGATGGCCAGATTGTTGAGCTGGGCGTTGCTGTCGAAAATCTGACCCGGACTGCTGGTGCTGTAAATTTGCACGTTCTGCCCAGGCGCATGGAAGAGCGATAGCACCGGCATGGCCACGGTCCCGGTTCCAGAGTACGGCGACAGGTGCACGAAGCGCGTGGGATGGTGCAGGATGCTCTCCAGGAAGAAGACGAGCTCGTACTGGAACGGGCTCATCCCGTTGGGGTCGCCAGGGATGACCGCCATGTCGTAAATGCCGTTCTCATCCTGGGCCCCGAGCCAGGGAATCACCGACAGATCCGGGGCCAGGGTCGTCGGATTTGACGGAGGCCACTGGGTTGAGTACGGGTTCGAGGACGGGTTTGCCGCCATCTTGTCGAGATCGACCAGGAGCTCCGCAAACGCGCGCGGCTGCGAGAAGTTGTTGGGGATCCCCTCAGGACCGTTGTAGGGCGGAATCCCGTCATACTGCAGCGAGGCGGCGTTCTCGATTGTGGCATAGTCAAGCGGGTTGTTGAAGATCCCGTTGCTAACGCCGTTGGTCATGTCCGGCGTGAGGATCGAGATTCCAAGCTGCGCCGCCTGGGCCGCGAACTGGTAGATCAGCGCGTCGTTGTTGCTGTTGTACGTGAGGTACCCGCCTTGAAGTTGCGAGGCATAGGTGCTCGGAGAGGCCTGGACCAGGGATCCGGAACCGGTCGGCTGCGTCGGATTGTTCAAGTACCAGAACCAGGCCGGTGCGAACGGAGCCGGGGTGTTGTTGTTGGGCAGATTCGGAAGCCCCGACCCGCCGGTTGCAATGGGCGCCCCATAGGTCAGCAGGCTGTTTGCGTCCTGGGTGATGTACCAGTTGACCGACGGGCTCGTGTTTGTCGTGGGCAGGTTCGTCTGCAGGGAATAGAACATCGTGGGCTGCGGCGGGGATCCGTTCGGAGGATAGAACCACCAGCTCTCGTAACCGGTAACCAAAAGGCTCGACGAAACGTTGTCCGCGTCGATCGAGGCGGGCTCGGCCTGCGGCTGGTACGGATAGGTGTATGCCGGGACGATCGGATCGACGGAGACTTGGATCGCCGCAACATTGGGCGCGTAGCCGTTCACCGCGGGAAGGGTCACCGTAATCGTGTAGGTTGTTGCTGTGAGAACCACAGGTGCTGTTAGCTGCTCCTTGGCGTTCCCCTGGGTCGGGCTGGACCATCCCGAGGGCACGCTCCAGACATAGTTGCCGGCCGTGCCTCCGCTCGCCGCAAACTGCACTCCCTGACCTCCCATAACCCGTGGGGTCGAGGCGACGAGCGAGACGACGGGAGTCGGGAGGACATTCACCGTGGTGAAGGCCGTCGCAACGAGGTAATTCGTGTCCGCTGCACGCACCGCGATAATCCGGTAGGTCCCCGGCGTGTTGAACGTGACGTTCTCGGTGCTTCCGGATGCCGTCTGGACGCCGCTCCAGGAATAGCCGCCCGTCCCGGACCCTCCAGAGACCGTGAAGCCGATGGTGTTCCCGGCCACGATCGCCGCGCCGGAGTTCTGCTGGATCGTAAGCGAAGCCTGGCCGGCCTTGATGTAGATCGGGGCACATACAGCCGGAGCTCCTGCAGTTTGCTGGACGACCAGGGAGTACGTTCCCGAGGCGGTGAACGTGAAGGACCTTGAGTTTCCGCCCCCGGACCAGGAGCCGTTGTTAGGAGTCATGGTCCAGCTCGTGCTGGTACCACCCGAAACCGTGAATGGGATTGTTCCTTCGATCACACTGCTGGCGGTCGTCGGCGAAATCGTGAACATTGCCAGGGCTGTGGCGGGCGACAGCGCCAGAAGAGTCAGTGCAATTCTTGCCACTCCGGCGGAAACTTGCCGCGCGAAGAGCGAGCCAATGCGCCTGAGGACGGACTGGACGGCAAGGAGCCGCCAGGAAACGGATGAGCCAATGTTGGTGATCATACGGGGTTCTTTCATTTGTTGGGCGCCAGCCGAGGCGGGCGCCTGTTGGGGTTTTGTACTGGCGGCGGGTGGAAACGCGCCCCGCTTGAGATGAACCGACCGCCGACGCGAGAAGTCAAAGGCCTGAGAATCCGACTTTCCGAACAGTCACCGTACGGAATTCCTGACGGTGATCGTTCGAAACGCCGGAAGGCCTGTTACACCGCATTTTTTGCGAATGGGGATAAGCCGGTCGCATCGCCCCGGGCACTTGCAGGGAGCACTCAGGCCTGAGCCTCAGGCGACAAGTCTTTTATCCTCGTGGCCTAAAGTCGGTTGCAACACCATCCCCCGGAGGACGCCTTGCGGTCCAAAAACAATGGGTGCGTAGAGGCGAACAAAAAAGGCACAGCGCCCCCATTGCGGAGTCGGTACACTGTGGATATGACCCTCGCGGTTAAGCATGCAACGTGGCGTCGGCGGTCCCCAGGCAATGGGGCGGCCGAAAGGGAGGCAGTCGCCTCCCGGTCACCCGCGATTTGGGCCCCATGCCTATGAAGCCGGTTGTCTTCAATAACACGGTCCTGCGCGACGGCCACCAGTCCCTGGCGGCAACCCGCATGACCACTGCTCAGATGCTCCCCGCCGCACCCAGGCTCGACAGCCTTGGTTTTGGGACGCTGGAGACCTGGGGAGGGGCCACGATCGATTCCTGCCTGCGCTTCCTGAACGAAAACCCGTTCGACCGGCTGGACGCCCTCAAGGCGGCCGCCCCCAAGACTCCGCAGATGATGCTGCTCCGCGGCCAGAACCTCGTCCAGTACACGAGCTTCCCCGATGACGTCGTCGAGGCGTTCATCCGCTGCACGGCCAAGCACGGGCTGGATGTCTTCCGCATCTTCGACGCCCTGAACGACTCAAGGAACCTCCAGACCGCCATCCGCACCGTAAAGGCCGTCGGCAAGCATGCGCAGGGCGCCATCTGCTACACCATGAGCCCCGTGCACACGCCGGCCAAGCTCGCTGCCTTCGCGGACGAGTTGATCGAATTGGGCGCCGACTCAATCTGCATCAAGGACATGGCCGGGCTCCTGACGCCCCGCATCACCTACAACCTGGTCAAGGCGATCAAGCACCGCCACTCGACCCCGGTCGTGGTCCACAGCCATGACACCGCGGGCCTCGCGCTCGCCTCGTACATCGCCGCCATCGACGCGGGCGCCGACGTGGTGGAGACCTCGATCACGCCGTTTGCAAACGGAACAGGGCAACCCGACACGGTGCGCATGATGGCGGCGCTGGACGAGAATCCCCGCATTCCCTCGTACGACAAGAATGTCCTCTTCGAGCTGAGACAGTATTTTGAGGGCGTGGCCAAGGAGCTTGCCGCCTTCATGAGCCCCGCAAACGACCGGGTGGACAGCGACGCCCTCACCTTCCAGGTCCCGGGAGGAATGCTCAGCAATTTCCGGAACCAGCTGAAGGAAATGAAGATGGAGAGCAAGTTTCCGGATGTGATGGCCGAGGTCCCGGTCGTGCGCGAAGCCTTGGGTTGGATTCCCCTGGTTACGCCCACGTCCCAGATCGTCGGAACGCAGGCGATGCTCAACGTGAAGTTCGGACGCTGGCAGAACCTCGCCCAGTCCACGATTGACGTGGCCCTTGGCAAGTTCGGACGCCCCCCCGGCCCCATCAACAAGGAGCTGCTGGCCCTGGCCCGCAAGAAGTCCGGACAGGAGCCCGTCGAGGGACGGCCCGCGGACCTCCTGGCCCCGAGGATGGCCGCCCTCAAGGAGGAGATTGCGAAGAAGGGAATGGACCCGACGGACGACAACACCGTCCTGTATGCGATGTTCCCCCGCGAGACGACGGCGCTGTACCAAAAGAAGGCCGCGCCCGCCGCCCCGGTCCCCGCGCCCGTCGCTGTCGCCACCCCCGGTTCGAACGGCGGCGCCCATCCGGCGCCTGCCGGGGGAACCGCCCATGCGCCCAGGAGGTTCTTCATAACGATCAACAACCACAGGAGCGAGGTGCTGGTCGAGGAACTGGCCTGACAGGCAACCGAATCCCATGACCACCTCCACGTACGAGAGGCTTTTTGAGGATTTTCCCGCGACGAGCGCCGCCGAGTGGCGCAAGGCCGCCGAGGAGTCGCTGAAGGGGGCCCCGTTCGAGAAGAAGCTGGTCACGAGGACCCCGGAAGGAATTGACCTGCAGCCGATCTATTCGAGGGAGGACGGCGAAAAGCTTGCGCTGAAGGGCACCTGGCCGGGACTGCCGCCCTATCTGCGGGGATCCGCGGCCCTGGGAGCCCGATCCGCCGGGTGGAAAATCGCGCAGGAGCTGCCTTACGGACGCCCCGAGGAATTCAACCAGGCGCTCCTTCAGGACCTGAACCGCGGCCAGAACTGCGTCCATCTGCTCCTCGACGTCGCCACGCGCCTGGGCCTCGATCCCGACTCCGCGCAGCCCGGCGAGGTGGGCGGCTGCGGGCTTTCGCTCGCAACGGTGGACGACGTGGACAGGGCCCTTCGCGGCGTGGACCTGGCGGCGGTCCCGATTCACATCCCCGCGGGTGCGTCGGCGCTCTCCATCACCGCATTGGTCGCGGCCTGGCTGGCACGACAGGGAAAGAAGCTTTCGGCCCTCCAGGGAGCGATCCTCTGCGATCCCGTCGCCGAATGGCTCGGCAGGGGCACTCTCCCGGGCGGACTTTCGGAAGCCTATGGCGAGATGGCGATCCTCACCGACTGGGCCGCCCGCAACAAGGTGCCGATCCGGACGGTGGGCGTGAATGCCGGGATGTGGGCGGATGCCGGCGGGAGCGCCGTGCAGGAGCTCGCGTTCGGCCTTGCGACCGGCGTCGGATACCTGCGCGAGCTCGCGCGGCTCAAGCTCTCCGTCAACCGTTCGGGCCCTCGTTTCCTCTTCACGTATTCGCTGGGGTCGCACTTCTTCATGGAGATTGCGAAGCTGCGGGCCGCCCGGCTGCTTTGGGCGCGGGCCCTGGGCGCCGCCGGAGGCGACGCGAAGGCGCAGAGGCTGGTTTTCCATGGGAGAACCTCCCTGTGGAACAAGACCCTGCTCGACCCCCACGTGAACTTGCTCCGGACGACCAGCGAGGCGTTCTCCGGAATCGTGGGCGGCTGCTCCAGCATCCACGTCGCCCCGTTCGACGAATGCTTCCGGGTCCCGGACGACTTTTCGCGGCGGATCGCCCGCAACATCCAGATCATTCTCGGGGAGGAATGCCAGCTGGCAAAGGTCGTGGACCCGGCCGGCGGTTCCTGGTACGTCGAGACGCTCACCCAGCAGCTTGCCGAGAAGTCCTGGGCCCTGTTCCAGGAAATCGAGCGCAAGGGAGGCATGGTCGAGGCCCTCCGGGCCGGCATTCCCCAGGAAATGGTCTCCAAGACGGCCGGCGACCGGATCTTCGGCGTGGAAAGCCGCAGGGACGGGATCATCGGGACCAACCTGCACCCCAATCTTCGGGAAAAGCCCGTTTCCTTCGAGACTCCCGATTACGCGGCCCTCGCGGCCAAGCGGGCAGCCCAGGTCGCCGACTACCGGACCTCCCCCGAGGCCGAGCGCGGTGCGGAGGTCCTGGAAAAACTCAACGCCCTCATGACCGCATCCGCGGTGACGAAGATGGCGACAATCATCGACGCGTTCCTCAAGGGGGCGACCCTCGGCGAGGTGACCAAGGTGCTGCGCGTCGGGAAGGCCGACGAGGGTCCCGTCACCAAGGTCCGGATCCTGAGGCGGAGCGAGTCCTTCGAGGCGGTCCGCCGCCGCGCCGAGGCATTCAAGGCAAGGACCGGCGCGCGTCCCACCGTTTTCCTTGCCAACCTCGGGCCCCGCAAGCAGCACGGCGCCCGGGCCGAGTTCAGCGCCGGGTTCTTTTCCGCCGGCGGGTTCGAGGTGCTCACCAACAAGGGTTTTGACACGCCGGAGGCCGCTGCCGCGGCAGCCATCGAGTCCAAGGCCCCGATCGTCGTCCTCTGTTCCACGGACGAGACGTACCCCCAGCTGGCCCCTCCGATCGCCCGGGCGCTCAAGGCGGCGCCCCACAAGCCCCAGGTGATCCTAGCGGGCCTCCCCGCCGGCCAGACCGATGCGCTGAAGGCCGCCGGGATCGATGATTTCATCCACGTCCGCGCGAACTGCGCCCGGATGCTCGCCGCACTCCAGGACAAACTCGGCCTTTAACATGAAGCTTCCCGACTACACCACCCTTCCCCTCGATCCCGCCGGGCTCGCAGGCGGCAGCGCCAAGGATTGGGAGGCCGCAGCCGTTTCCGAGGACAGCGGCCCGGACGCCTTGGCGGACTGGCAGACGCTCGAGCAAATCCCGGTGGCGCCCGTCTACGGACCTGAGGATCTGAGGCCCCTGGAGCACCTGGGCTACTCGGCCGGAATCGCCCCCTTTCTGCGCGGCCCCTACGCCACGATGTACGTCCTCAAGCCGTGGACGATCCGGCAGTATGCCGGCTTCTCCACCGCCACGGAAAGCAACGCATTCTACCGGCGCAACCTTGCGGCCGGGCAGACCGGGCTGTCCGTGGCCTTCGACCTTGCGACGCACCGCGGGTACGACAGCGACCATCCGCGGGTGGTCGGGGACGTGGGCAAGGCGGGGGTCGCCGTGGACTCGGTCCTCGACATGAAGGCCCTTTTTGCCGGCATCCCCCTCGACCGCATCAGCGTGTCCATGACGATGAACGGGGCGGTCCTTCCCATCCTTTCGTTCTACATCGTGGCCGCCCTGGAGCAGGGCGCAAAGCTCGAGCTCCTGGCCGGGACGATCCAGAACGACATCCTGAAGGAGTACATGGTCCGCAACACGTACATCTATCCTCCGGGGCCCTCGATGAAGATCATCGCGGACATCTTTGAGTACACCTCGAGGAACATGCCGAAGTTCAACTCGATCTCGGTCTCGGGCTACCACATGCAGGAAGCCGGGGCCACGGCCGACCTGGAGCTCGCCTACACGCTGGCCGACGGCCTCGAGTACCTCCGCACGGGCGTGAAGGCCGGGATCGACATCGACGCCTTTGCCCCGCGGATTTCGTTCTTCTGGGCCCAGGGAAAGAATTTCTTCATGGAGGTCGCCAAGATGCGGGCGGCCCGCCTGCTGTGGGCCAAGATGGTCCGGCAGTTCAACCCGAAGAACCCGAAGTCCATGGCCCTGCGCACCCACTCCCAGACAAGCGGGTGGAGCCTCACGGAGCAGGATCCCTACAACAATGTAGCCCGCACCTGCGTGGAGGCGATGGCCGCCGCGATGGGGCACACCCAGAGCCTGCACACCAATTCCCTGGACGAGGCGATTGCGCTGCCGACCGACTTCTCGGCGCGGATCGCCCGCAACACCCAGCTGTTCCTCCAGGCGGAGTCCGGCATCTGCAACGTCGTCGACCCCTGGGGCGGATCGTATTACCTCGAGAGCCTCACCCACGAGCTGCTCCACAAGGCCTGGAGCCACATCGAGGAGGTCGAGCGGCTCGGGGGCATGGCCAAGGCCATCGAGACGGGCATCCCCAAGCTCCGGATCGAGGAGGCCGCCGCCCGCAGGCAGGCCCTCATCGACTCCGGCAGGGAGACCATCGTGGGCGTCAACCGGTACCGGCTGGAGCGCGAGGAGCAGATGGAGATCCGCGAGGTGGACAACTCCGCCGTCCGCGAGTCCCAGGTGAAGCAGCTCCACGAGCTCAAGGCCGCGCGCGACAACACAAAGGTGAAGGCGGCGCTGGAGGCTTTGACGGAATGTGCGCGGACCGGCAGCGGCAACCTCCTCGCGCTGAGCATCGAGGCCGCCAGGGAGCGGGCCACCCTCGGCGAGATTTCCGACGCCCTGGAAAAGGTCTACGGGCGGTACCAGGCCCAGGTCCGGTCGGTTTCCGGAGTCTATCGCTCGGCGTATGGCGGCGGCGACGGGATCGCCAAGGTGCGTGCCGCGGCCGACGCCTTCGCTGAGAGAGACGGGCGCAGGCCGCGCATCCTGATCGCGAAGCTCGGACAGGACGGGCACGACCGCGGCGCCAAGGTCGTGGCCACCGCCATGGCCGACATGGGTTTCGACGTGGACATCGGCCCCCTTTTCCAGACGCCGGAGGAAGCCGCAAAGGAGGCCGTCGAGAACGACGTCCATGTCGTCGCCATGAGCTCCCTTGCCGGGGGGCACAAGACCCTGCTTCCGCAGCTCGTGGAGCAGCTCAGGCTCCAGGGCCGGGATGACATCCTGGTCGTCGTTGGAGGCGTCATTCCCGCCCAGGACTACGAGTACCTGTACAAGAACGGCGCGGCCGCCGTGTTCGGCCCGGGAACGCCCATTCCCGCTTCCGCCCTTGCCGTTTTGGAAAAACTGCGCCTGGCTCGGGCAGTCTGATGGCACCACCGCAGGCGGCACAGCCCAAGGCGTTCGACCTGCCGTCCATGGTCACGGGGATCAGGGCCGGTGAACGCGGAGCGCTTGCCCGCGGGATCACGTTGATCGAGAGCCGGGCGCCGGCGCATCGCGAGGCCGCCGACCAGCTGCTGAACGCCCTGATGCCGTTCGCCGGCAACGCGTGGCGGGTCGGCATCACCGGGGTTCCGGGCGCCGGGAAGAGCACCTTCATCGACGCGCTGGGCATCCGTCTTTGCGACGGCGGAAAGAAGCTTGCCGTGCTCTCCGTGGATCCTTCGAGCCCCGTCACCCATGGCAGCATCCTCGGCGACAAGACCCGCATGGAGCGCCTGTCCAGGCATCCCTCGGCCTTCATCCGGCCCTCGCCCAGCGGGGGGGAGATCGGCGGGGTCGCCCGCAGGACCCGGGAAACGATCACCCTGTGCGAGGCCGCCGGCTTTGGGATCGTCCTGGTGGAGACGGTCGGGGTCGGGCAGAGCGAGGTCCTGGTCCGGGACATGGTGGATTGCTTTCTCCTGCTCCTGATCGCCGGCGCCGGCGACGAGCTTCAGGGCATCAAGAAGGGCATCACCGAGATGGCGGACATCGTCGCCGTGAACAAGGCCGACGGCGAGAACCGGACGAGGGTGGAGGCCACGCGCCTGGAATTCGAACGGGCGCTCCACTACTTCTCGCTCTCCGACGAGTCCTGGCATCCGCCTGTGCTCGCCTGCTCGGCCCTGGACAGCGACGGGGTCGGCGAGGTTTGGGCGCAGGTCGGACGGTTCATGGAGCATGGGAAGCGCACGGGCCAATTCGACGAACGGCGGCGGTCGCAGTCCCTTGCGTGGTTTTCGGCGCTCCTGGAGGAGGGCCTTCGGGCGGCTTTTTTTGCCAGGCCCGAGGTCGTCGCCCTGAAAGCCGCCCTGGAACTGGAGGTACAGGCCGGGACGGCGAGCCCGCCGTTTGCCGCCAGAAGGCTCCTCGAGGCTGCAACCTTTTCCGCTGGAAGGAATAAGCCCGCCTGATCCGCCGGATGCCAGGGTCAGGATTGCGCATTGGATGACAAGGAACGCGCAGCCATCACCGCAATATACGCGTACACTCCAGCTCGGTTGTCGAAGTCCCTATTTTTCTTTCGCCATGATCCAAACCATTGACCATCTGGGCATCGCCGTTCGCTCCCTCGATGAGGCCGTGCCATTTTACGAATCCGCGCTCGGGCTGCGCTGTCTGGGCCGTGAGGAAGTCGCCTCCCAGCGGGTCAGGACCGCATTTTTCGACGTGGGCGGTGTCCACCTCGAACTCCTGGAGGCAACCTCGCCGGAGAGCCCCATCGCCAAGTTCATCGCGGACAAGGGCGAGGGAATCCACCATATTGCGTTTCGGACCGATGATATCGATGGCCAGCTGAAGCAGGCGGCGGCCAACGGCGTCCGCCTGATCCACGAAAAGCCCTTCGACGGCGCCGCCGGCAAGCTTGTCGCATTTCTCCATCCAAAGTCCACCCACGGAGTCCTGACGGAGCTTTGCGCCGTCAAGCCGGGCGTCGCCGCCCACTGATCGAGGAACCCTCTTCATGGCCATCTCCAAGAAACTTCTCACGAACCTCAATGAGCGCCGGGAAAAGGCGCTCGCCGGTGGCGGCGCGGACAAGCTCGCCGCCCGCCGCGAAAAGGGCCTGATGACGGCTCGCGACCGCATCCAGGCGCTCTTCGAAAAGGACTCCTTCCTGGAGTCCGGCATGCACGCCGACCACGAGTGCCACGACTTTGGCCTTGAGGGCCGGAGCTTCCCGGGCGACGGGGTTGTCACCGGCGTCGGCTACATCGACGGCCATCCCGTGGCGGTCTTCAGCCAGGATTTCACGGTCGGAGGCGGCTCCCTCGGGAAGATCCACGCAAAGAAGATCTGCGACGTCATGGACTACGCCCTCCGGGCCGGCATCCCCGTGATCGGCATCAACGATTCCGGCGGGGCCAGGATCCAGGAGGGCGACGAGGCCCTGTCCGGGTACGGCCAGGTGTTCTTCCACAACGTTCTCGCATCCGGGGTGATCCCGCAGATTTCCATCATCGCCGGGCCCTGCGCCGGCGGCGCGGCCTACAGCCCCGCCCTCACGGACTTCCTGATCATGACCCGGAAGAACGCGAACATGTTCATCTGCGGGCCGGAGGTGATCAAGGCGGCCACCGGGCAGACGGTGACGATGGAGGAGATCGGCTCAGCCGCGACCAACGCCTCGGTAAGCGGCAACGTTCACTTCGTGGCCGAGGACGACGCGGACGCCATCCGCCTTGCAAAGCGGCTGCTCAGCTACCTGCCGGCCAACAATCTCCAGGATCCCCCGCATCGTCCGTCGGCGAACCTGGATCTTTCGCTGGATCCCGGCATGAACGACCTCGTCCCCGCGGACTCCAAGGTTCCGTTCGACATCCTCAAGGTCATCGCGCGCCTGGTGGACAAGGGCGACTTCCTGGAGGTGCACAAGGACTTTGCGAAGAACATCGTCGTCGGCTTCGGGCGCGTCCAGGGGATCGTCGCCGGATTTGTGGCAAACCAGCCCTCGTTCAAGGCCGGGACGCTCGACATCGACTCGTCGGACAAGGGCGCCCGGTTCATTCGCTTCTGCAACGTCTTCAACATCCCGATCGTGACGTTGGTGGACATCCCCGGGTTCATGCCAGGCATCGCCCAGGAGCGCGGCGGGATCATCCGCCACGGGGCCAAGATGCTCTTTGCCTACGCATCGGCCACCGTTCCGAAGCTCACTTTCATCCTGCGCAAGGCCTACGGCGGCGCCTACCTCGCCATGTGCAGCTCCGACATGGGCGCCGACGCCGTGTATGCATGGCCCACCGCCGAGATCGCCGTCATGGGCGCGGAGGGGGCCGTCAAGATCCTGTACAAGAGGGAGATCCTGGCCGCCAAGGACCCGAAGGCCAGGGAGGCGGAGTTCGTCTCCGAGTACCGCGACAAGTTCGCCTCCCCCTACCAGGCCGCCAGGAAGGGGATGATCACGGACATCATCGAGCCGTCCCAGACCCGCGCGACCCTCGCGCTGGCCCTCAGGAACACTCTCTCCAAGCGTGAGAGCCGCCCGCCCAAGAAGCACGGCAACATCCCGCTCTGACCGGCTTTGTTGTCTTTTCCGTCCATTCCCCGAGAAAAGGATCCACGATGTCATCCACGAACAAGGAGATCAGCCCCGAAGTCCGCGCCGTGATTGCCGCGGCGGTCTATGTCACGATGGGGGCGGACGCCCGCGTCGCCTCGGTGGAGCAAGACCACCAGGTCGCAACGACGGAGTTCAGCCCGCGCGTTTCCGCATGGTCGCTCGAGGGCCGCAGGGAAATCCAAGGCGGGCACCGCGTCCGCTAAACCGCAATTCCAGCAACAAGATCATTTATGCCAAAACTCCGCGTAACCGTCGATGGCACCGTGTTTGAGGTAACGGTGGAAGTTCCGAACGAGGCGGCGCCTGCGCCCGCCAGCGCCCCCGCCCCGGCGCCAGCTCCGGCGGCGCAACCGGTGGCTGCACCCGCCCCGGCGGCGCCTTCCGCTCCCCAGGGCCCGGGCGACGCCCGCAGCCCCCTGGCTGGCAAGGTCGTGTCGATCGATGTCGAGCTCGGCCAGGCCGTGGCCGAGGGCGCCCAGGTCGCGACGCTCGAGGCGATGAAGATGAACACCTACGTGAACGCCCCCAGGGCGGGCAAAGTCGTCTCCATTGGCGTCAAGGCCGGGGACTCCGTCGAGGAGGGCGCCACCCTTCTCGTGATTGGATAGCTGCCCCCGCCCCATGGCCCTCACCGCCATGGACCAGGACCGCAGTGCCACGATCCCCTCCCCGGCGGGAAGGGACTCCCCCGGGGGGTTCACGGAGCTCGAGCTTGGCGGGTGGACCGTGCGCCGCTACGGGACCGTCCCCTCTACGCAGGACATTGCGGCGGGACTTCCCGCATGGACCGCCGTCGCGGCCGACATCCAGACGGCCGGCCGGGGCCAGCGGGAGCGCAGGTTCACCTCGGACCGCGGCGGCCTCTATGTGACCGCGGTGGTGCCGTTCGACGGGGACGCCGCCCTCTGGCGCGGCTTCGCCCTCGCCGTGGGGTGGACCATTGTATCTATTTTTCGGGTACATGGGATCGCTCGCCTGAGGCTGCGCTGGCCGAACGACCTGATGAACGGCGCGGGGAAGGTCGGCGGCATCCTGGTCACCCAGGGCCGCCGCGACACCCTCTGCGTGGGAGTCGGGCTCAACGTGAACAACCGGCCGTGGGCGGAGGACCCGGGGCTCCGGTCGCGGGCCGGCCGGCTGGCCGACCTCGCGCGCGCGGAACGGCTGGCCTTCGAGCCCCTGGCCACGGCCCTCCTCGGGGCGGTGCAGCTTGCTCATGCGAGCTTTTCCCTGCGCGGCCTGGGCGGGTTTTCAGGGAGGCTGAACCGCAGCTGGGGGGGACCCCGCGCGGTGAGGCTTGAGCTCGCCCCGGGGGGGCAGGCCCCCGAGGTGCGCGGGATCTTCCGGGGAATTCTTGCCAACGGTGACTTGGTGATCGAGGACGGCCGGGGCCTGCGGATGGTGGTCCGGTCGCACCTGGTGCGGAGGCTCGAGGAGTGCTAGCAATCTCGTTTTTCCGCAACCTCGGTCCTTCGCGGGGGTCCAATCTGGGGCCACGCTGATTCTTGTCCCTGTGAATGTGCTTTTGATCTATCCGGAGTTTCCGGACACCTTTTGGAGCTTCAAACACGCGTTGAAGTTTGTCCTGAGGCGGGCCTCCCTCCCCCCGCTCGGGCTTCTTACGGTGGCTTCCCTGCTCCCCCGGCCCTGGCGCCTGAAGCTGGTGGACCTGAACGTGCGGGCGCTGTCCGAAAAGGACCTGCGGTGGGCCGACCTGGTGTTCGTCAGCGCAATGATCGTCCAGAGACCCTCGGTGGAAAGCGTGCTCGCGCGGTGCCGCGCAGCCGGCAAGACCGTCGTCGCGGGGGGCCCGCTTTTCACGAGTGCGCACGGGGACTTTCCAACCGTGGACCACTTCGTCCTCAATGAGGGCGAGATCACCCTTCCCGAGTTTCTCGCGGACTGGGACCGTGGCTGCGCGCGGCGAGTCTACGCGACGCCCCTGTTTGCCGATGTCGGCAGGAGCCCGCCTCCCCAGTGGGACCTCCTCAAACTGCGCCGCTACGGGTCCATGGCCGTCCAGTATTCGCGGGGTTGCCCCTTCGACTGCGAGTTCTGCGACGTGACGGCGAAGTTCGGGCACCGGCCCCGGGTCAAGTCCGCCGAACAGGTGGTGGAGGAGCTCGACCGCCTGCACGAGGCGGGCTGGCGGGGCGCGGTGTTCTTCGTCGATGACAACCTGATCGGAAACAAGCGGGCGCTGATGACGGACCTGCTGCCGGCGCTGATCTCATGCCGGCGGAGCCACCGGTGGCGCTTCAACTTCTACACCGAGGCCTCGATCAACCTCGCCGACGATCCGGAACTGATGCGCCTGATGGCCGACGCGGGATTTGACTCCGTGTTCGTCGGGATCGAGACCCCCTCGGCCGAGGCCCTGCTCGAATGCAACAAGCGCCAGAATCAGGGCCGCGACCTGGTCGCCGACGTGAAGAGGATCCAGCGTGCCGGGCTTCAGGTCCAAGGGGGGTTCATCGTCGGCTTCGACAGCGACGGGCCCACCATCTTCCAGCGCCAGGTGGACTTCATCCAGAAGAGCGGGATCGTCACGGCCATGGTCGGGCTTCTCAACGCCCTGCCGGGCACCAAGCTTCATGCGCGGCTGCAGCGCGAGGGGAGGCTTGTCGGCAGGACGACCGGCGACAACGCCGACGGGACCGTGAACTTCGTGCCGACCATGCCGGCGGCCCAGCTGGTCGCCGGATACAGGACCATCCTGCGCCGCATCTACTCCCCGAAACCCTACTACCAGCGCGTACGGACGTTTCTGCGCGAGTACCGGCGTCCCCGCTTCACCGCCCCTCTCGGCTGGCGCCAGGGCGTTGCGCTTGGATGGTCGGGTATCCGGCTGGGCATGCTGGGGCGCGAGCGCCTCCAGTATTGGAGGCTGCTCAGCTGGACGGCATTCCACCGGCCCAGGCTTCTTCCGTATGCCGTGACCTTTGCCATCTATGGCCACCACTTTCGGAAGTGCTGCGCGGCCGCGGGAGCGTAAGGGGGAGCGTAAGGGGTCAGGTTGCAAAAGTTGACCTCTGTTCCGGAGGTCAACTTTTGCAACCTGACCCCTTCAAACTTGATAATCGCCGACCCCTGGAGCTTAGTTGTCCCTGGATGAACATTCATATGCTCAAGGGGAAGATCCACCGCGCGGTGGTCACCGACGCCAGCCTCGACTACGCCGGGAGCCTGGGCATCGACCAGAACTTCATGCGTCAGAGCGGCATCCTGCCGTACGAGAGGATCCTCGTTGGCAACATCACGAACGGCAACAGGTTCGAGACCTACGCCATCCCCTGCCCCGAGGGCTCGGGTTCCATCTGCCTCAATGGCGCCGCAGCCAGGCTGGGTGCGATCGGTGATCTGGTTGTGATCATGGCCTTCTGCGAAGTACCCGCCGAGGAGGCCTCCCGGTGGGTCCCGAAGGTGATCACGCTTTCGGAAAAAAACACGAAGATCGCGGTAAAATAAGGCTACCAATCGTCCGACCGGAAAGGCTCCGCCGGAAGGCCGGCCTCATTGTACAGGTTGGCGTCCGGGTCGTTCACCCACGCATATCGGACGGCGACGGGGTCCGCGACGGCCTTTGAGAGGACGCGGAGGGTGTCCCGCTCGATCGTGCCTTCCGCCGGGAAAAAAATCCGATCGGGGCCCGCCAGTTCCAGCGACTGCACCCGGTCTCCCCGGGCAACGAGCCGCGGACTGGCATGGGCGAAGCGAACCCTCAGCGCCGCTCCCTCCCTGTCGGCCGCGACGAACCGCGGGCCGCGGGACTCGACTGCAAGCCCGTGGGTTCCCGCGAGCGCGATCCGCGCGAGGCGCCGCCCGACGTCCTGCTTGTTGACGGGGTGAATGTCGTCGGCCTGGCCCACATCCACGGCCACGGCCATTCCCGTGGCCGGCAACGCAAGCGCCGCGGCCTGCGCCTCACGGAGGCGGGCCCAATCCCTGCCTGATGCATCCTGCGTCTGCCGATAGTTTGCGAGCTGCACGAAGTAGAATGGAAACCTGTCGTCATTCCAACCAGCCCTCCAGCTGCGGATCATGGCCAGGAACAGCTCGGCGTATTCGCCGGAGCGCTCCGCGTTGGCCTCTCCCTGGTACCAGAGGACTCCGCGAAGCGCGCACGGCTGGAGCGGCGCAATCATCCCATTGAAAAGTCCTCCCGGCAGCGCCGGGGAGTCGTCGGTGGCCGGAGGTTGCGGCCACTCAAGAAGGTTTGCGGTTTTCTCCGCCCTGGCCTGATCCTCCGCCTTCTGCCACGCCTCCATATCCGAGGGATATCGGCTCACCCGCTCCGGGGGCCAGTCGGCCATGGACTTGCGCCACCGGTCCCGTAGCACAGCCGCGAGCGAGGTGGCCTCCCGTGCGGAATCGCTCATCCAGGACTCGACCGGCGTCCCTCCCCAGGAACTGTGGACGATTCCAACCGGGACGCCCACCTTCCCGAAGACCTCCCGGGCAAAGAAGAAACCCACCGCCGTGAATTCTCCGACGGTCGCCGGCGCCGAACGCTCCCAACCCTTGGAAGTGATCCCGCGACCCGCCTCCGTGGACACGGTTCGTTCCACCTTGAAGTGCCGAATGAGCGGAAAGTCAGCCTCCGCCATTTCCCTCGCCGCATTCACGACGCCCTTGACCGTGAACTCCATGTTCGACTGGCCCGAGGCCAGCCAGACATCGCCGACCACCACGTCGCGCACCACCCTCCGTTCCTGCCCGGCGACCTCGAGATCGGCGGGGCTGGCAGACGCGGCCAGCGGTTCCAGGCACACCCTCCAACTTCCATCGGGACCCGTGATCGTGGTTTTGCACTGCCCCTGAAACCGGACTGAAATGGGCTCGCCCGGGGCCGCGGTGCCCCAGATGGGAACCGGCTTGTCGCGCTGGAGAACGGCATGGTCCCCGAACAGGGGAGAGAAGGAAGGGGGACCTGAAGGCGGCACGCTATTTCTTATTCCAGCCATCCCGGATCGAATCAATGGCCTGATGCGCCGAGGTCGCCGCCTCATGGAGAACCCTGTGGACCTCGGGGCCGTGGTGAGCCAGGACCCAGAGGAACAGGATCATCAGAGCCACGCCGATGCACGTATTCGCGAGCGCGATGCAAAGGCCGCCGGTCACGCCGCAAGCGCTCCCCCCGTGGCGGGCCGTCCACCGCATGACCTTCGCGGGGGTCGTCACCATCTTGCATACGAAGATCAGGATGATGATCCACATCCAGGTCGGGACGCCGGCGGGAAGCTGCACACCAAACACGGAGCCATGCACGAAAAGGGACCAGACGGCATAGACGCACAGCAGGGTTGCGGCCACTCCGAGCACCTCCAGGAACGTCAGGGTCAGCCCGAAGCCCACACCGCTCGGCGGCGGTTCCGCTCCGGTCCGGCAGTTCGACCACTCCGCCGTGGTTGCACGCATCTCCCGGTGAAAATTCGATCTCCACCCGCGCATTTCGCTCCTGAACCTCCGCTTCCATTCGCGATGGGCCTGCTTGTCCTTGAACGTCTTCATTCCTTCGTAATAGCCCTGCTTGGCCCGCCGGACGAACTCCCCGGCGGTCGATGGACTGCCACCTCCGAAAGCGGCAGCCTTCTCGGCCGGCGTCACGGCGACCGGGATCAGGATGAGCATCAGGATATACAGGAGCAGCCCGAATCCCCAGCAGAAGACGAGAAATGCGAAGAAAACCCGGAGGATGGAGACGTCGATGTTCAGGTAGGCGGCAAGGCCGTTGCAAACGCCGCCGATCTTCGCTCCCTCCTTGATCTTGTAGAGGCGGCGCGCCGGGGAACCGGTGCCCTGGGACTGGCTCGACGCCCCGCCCTGTCCGCCCGGGGACGTGGCGCCCGCACCCGCGGTCTCGTTCGGGCCCTCCGTGGGATCCTGCACGGGACCCACCTCGGCAAGGATCGTCTCCACCTCGCCGGATACAACGACCGTCTTGTGGGGCCCGAGGACGGCGCGGCACTTGTCCGCAATCGCGCGTTCGATGTCGGCGAGGATCTCCTGCCTGTCGGGATTGCCCTCGAGCTGGCGTGCTGCGTTGTCCAGGTAGTTGCGCAGCGCCTCGTAGGCGCTCTCCTCGAGTTGGAAGGCGTTGCCGTTCAGGTGGATCGTTGTGACTTTGTTCATGGCGGGGGTAGGTTTGGATTAATCTCCCAGGTTTTTTACGGTGCCGACGATCTTCTGCCAGTACTCCGAGGTTTCCCGAAGCTGTTCCCGGCCCTTGGCCGTAAGTTCGTAATATTTGCGGGGCGGGCCGGCCTCGGACTCCTTCCACTCATAGTCCACGAGTTCCTCGCGGCGCATCTTGCTGAGGAGCGGGTACAGGGTTCCCTCCTGGGTTGAAAATTCGGTCTCACTGAGCGCCTTCAGGATGTCGGCCACGTAGACCTTGTCCGCGGAGACGATCTTCAGGACGAGGAACTCCAGCAGGCCCTTCCGGATGGCGGTGAATTTCTCGTTGATGCTCATGAAAATTGTCTAATCAAGCTACCTTTATCAACCAAGGTAGCATCCGACACAAAGGCGTCAAGAGACTTTTTCAGAATTCGCAGCGGGCTCCGCTTTCGCCGCAAACCGGTCAAACGTCCGGAGCTCCGGGAAGATCCTCATCCAGAGAACCGCGACGACCAGGGTCCCGATGCCGCCGAGGACGGTCGACGCAACCGTGCCGAACAGGGACGCCGTCACGCCCGACTCAAATTCACCGAGCTGGTTCGACGTCCCGATGAACAGCGAATTCACGGCCCCCACCCGACCCCGCATCTCGTTCGGGGTCGATACCTGGACCAGCGTGCTGCGGATGACGACGCTCACCATGTCGGCAGCGCCCAGCACGACGAGCGCCGCCAGCGAAAGGAGGTAGGAGCGCGAAAGGCCAAAGACGATCGTGGCCACCCCGAACACGAGGACGGCCCCGAACATCTTGTGCCCCACCTCGCGCTTCGGGGGCCGCCTTGCCAGGAGCACGGTCATGCACACCGAGCCCACCGCGGGAGCCGCACGGAGCACGCCGAGCCCCAGGGAGCCCACCTTGAGGATGTCGCTTGCGAACGCGGGAAGGAGAGCCGTGGCGCCGCCCAGGAGAACCGCAAACAGGTCGAGGGAGATGCTGCCCAGGATCACCGGGTGGGTCCGGATGTATTGGATACCGGAAAAAATCGAGCCCGCCAAATCCGGCCGGCCCGGGACGGCCCGCCCGCCGAGCCTCATCAGGGGCAGAAAGCCCGCTCCCAGCAGTGCCAGGGACCCGGCGGCCAGATAGGGAACCCCGGGCCCGAATGCATAGAGCAGACCGCCCACCGCAGGGCCGGCGATCGAGGCGAGCATGAATGCGCTGGTGGACCACGCGATCGCCTTCGGAAGCTGCTGCAACGGGACCAAGGTGGGGGTGAGCGCCTGCGTTGCCGGCCCCTGAAACGCCCGGGCGGCCCCGACTACCGCTATCATTGCGTAAATGCCGGCCACACTGATCCAGTGTCCCCACGATCCCAGTCCCAGGACGAGGGCTGCAAGCCCTTGGACCGCGATCGCAATCCCGCATACCGCCCGGCGGTCGTACCGATCGGCGACATGCCCCGAAACCAGGGTAAAGAGCACAATTGGCAAAAACTGGACGAGCCCGATCATCCCCAGCTGGAACGTGCTATGGGTCAGGCCATAGATTTGCCAGCCCACCGCCACGGAGCCCATCTGGAAGGCAAGGCTCGAGGCTATCCGGGCGCACCAAAACCATCCGAAGGAGGGATGCCTGAAAAGGAAGCTGCGGACTTTCTCCTCCTTCGGCTCGGTCATCGCCACGGGTTCCATCCCAATTCCCTCCCAAAGGCCAGGCATTCCTGGACCGGGCGCATCCCCTCCGAGCACGTGGCATGCAGCAGCGACCTGGCGGCGGAGCAGACGCCGAGCTCCAGCGAGCGCGCCATCGGCCAGCCCCCGTGCACCCCAGCCAGCACCCCCGCCGCAAACGCGTCGCCCGCCCCCACCGTGCCCGCAATGCTCGCCTGCGGCACACGAACCGAGGGCTGCCAGAGGATCTCCCCTGTCCCGGAGCAGGCACACGCCCCCTCGGGAAAGTGCACGATCGCCCAGCCGCGCACTCCCAATGCCGTCAGCGCCCGCGCGGAAGCCTCGACCGCCCTCCGGTCGAGCGAGGCACCGCGCCCGAGCCTTCCTCCGGTGAGCTGCTCCGCCTCGAGGTCGTTGGCGAACAGGACATCCACCTCGGGAAGGACGGGGGCGACGGTCGCCCGAAACCTTTCGCCGGGCGCACTCACACAATCGAGCGAAGTGCTCATGCCGGCCGCCCGGGCCGACCGGAACACCTCGCGCGCCCGCGGCGCGCCGTCCGGCCCCGGGGCGTCGAGCCCGTCGAGCAGCAGGAGGTAGCCCAGGTAGAAGATCCGGGCCGACGAGGCTGAAAAGTCAAAGTGCAGCGGCAGCAGCCCCGCGTTCGCACCGGGGTCGTGGAAAAAAGTGCGCCGGCCCGTGCCGCGCACGGTCATCACGTCCGTGCACCCGGTGGAGCAGCCCGCGGCGATGCGGAGCTGGGAGACATCGATCCCGTGCGCCCGGCAGTCCGCCAGGATCAGGCGGCCGTCCGCGTCGTCGCCAAGCAGGCCGATGGCCGCCAAAGGAAAGCCCGCACCCAGCTTGGCAAGGTCCTTGAGAAGGTTGTAGGGCCCCCCGCCGTTTGCGACCTCCTGCCCCAGGATGTTTGCGAGTCCGTCCTGCTCGGGCCAGAGATCGATGGTCTTTACGTGGTCGCAGATCCAGTTGCCTGCGGCGAGGATTCCCGACCGCATGTGCTTCAATCCGAGACCAGCCGGACCATCGCCGGCTCGTCCTCCTCGATGCGGGGAAACCGGCCGATGGACGGGTCCAGGAAAAGGTTGTCCTTCACGTCGTCGTTGGCCGTGGACACCTCGCCGATGATGCACTCTTCGCTCAAGGGCCAGAAGGCGTGCCAGACCCCGGGGTCCAGCGTCACCCGGGAACCGGAGGCAAGCACGAACACCTCGCCGGAGTTCACCTCCGTGGGCTCCCCATCGACCGGAACCGTCACCTGGGAGGGCAGCTCGGCCCCCGAGCCGAGCGCGGCGGGCCAGACCTTGACGGCAAGCTCTCCCACGCGGCAGATGATGTCCTCCTTCTTCCTCTTGTGGTAATGGCAGGGGGTGGTCTGCCCGCGGCGGGCGAACATGAGCTTCTCGCAGTACTCGCGCTCCGTCGCAAGGTTCACGACAGTCAGGCCGTAGCGTTCGAACTTCCCCAAGCCGAAGTCGGTGATGTCCCACTTTGGGCGGGGGGGAAGGGCCCATCCGTGGCGCGCAAAGCATGCCGTCGCCTCCTGGTAGATCTTGTTCACCTCGGAGCGTTTCATCTTGGGGGAGAGCAACGCGGGACTGAACGAGCTGTAGGCGGGCAACCGTTCCATCAGGCCACGCAATTGTCGAATTCTCCATGACGGTCAAGACCCATCCGGCCCCCGATGCCTCCTTGCGGTCCTGGACGCAATCCACTATCGATTCATGGGGGTCGGGGACGCTCCCGGTCCCGACCCGGAGACCCATGATGAAGACCGCCCACGCGAGCCCAGGCCCCGTCCGACTGACCCGGTTCTCCGTGCCACCGCTCCACTCCGTTACCCGGGCCCTTTCGGCCGTGGCCTCCGGAAGCGCCCCTCCCGACCTCGTGATCACGGGAGCCCGCATCCTTTCGACGTACACCGAGCGCATCCACAGAAGCCGCGAAGTCTGGGTCAAGTCCGGCAGGATCGCCGCCGTGAAGCCCGCCGGCGCCTGGCGTCCGGTGCGCGGGGGCGCCACGCGGGTGCAGGACGCGGCGGGAGGCATCCTCGCCCCCGGTCTCGTCGATCCCCACCTCCACATCGAGAGCTCGATGATGACCGCCTGCGCCTACGCCGAGGCTGCGCTGCTCAACGGGACAACCACCCTATTCTGCGACAGCCATGAGATCGGCAACGTGTGCGACTCGGCGGGAATCGAATGGATGCTGGAGGATGCCCGCCAGGCGCCCCTGTCGATCTTCCTCACGGTGCCCAGCACGGTGCCCGCAAGCGGCGCAAGGTTTGAAACCGCCGGCGGAGACCTGACCCCGGCCAAGATCGGCCGCATCTTCGACCGTTGGCCCGAGGCGGTCGGTCTCGGCGAAAAGATGGACTTTGTGCAGGTGGCCCGGGGGGACCGCCGCAGCCATGCGGTCCTCGCCGAGGCGCTGAGGCGCGGCCTTCCCGTGAGCGGCCACATCTACGGCCGGGAATTCGTCGCGCCGGGGGCCGCCAGCGGGATCTCGGACACCCACGAGGCGATCGATCGCGCCATCGCAAACGACTTTCTAGAAAACGGCTGCTGGCTCTTCCTGCGCGGGGGGAACCCGGCCACCCCGTGGAATTCGCTGCCGGAGGCCATCAAGGCGGTCACCGAGCTCGGCGCCAACCCGAAGCGGGTCTGTGTGTGCACGGACGACCGCGACGCGGACGACCTGTTCCTGTTCGGGCTCGACTGGGTGGTTCGGTCCGCTGTGGATGCGGGCTTGAAGAAAGCCCTGGCCTGGAGCCTGGGCTCCCTGCATCCCGCGACGCGCTTCGGGGCCGACGGGGAGATCGGAGGGATCGCGCCCGCGCGACGCGCGGACCTTGTGCTTCTCGACAATGACCTGAAGCCGCAGTCCACCTGGTTCGGCGGCGTCCGGGTCGTGAAGGATCGACGGATCACCCCGGTCCTGGAGCGGGCCCTCTCGCACCGCTACGTTTATCCCAGGGCCGCCTACCGGACGATCCGGGTTCCCCGGAGGGTCCGCCTCACGCCGGCATTCCCTCCCCTGCCATCGACGGCGAACGTGATCCGGGTCGCCTCGCCGGGAATCGTTCTTTTCCACGAGGCTTTGCCCCTCGGCGTCCTGCGCACTCCCTCCTGGGACCGGCTGCTCCGGAAGCATCGCCTGAACTTCGTCGCCGTCGTCGAGCGCCACGGGCTGGGCGGCGGAGTGTCCCATGGACTCCTGAAGGACTTCGGCCTGCGCGACGGCGCGGTCGGAAGCTCGGTCGGCCACGACGCTCACAACCTCCTTCTCGCCGGGACGAACGAGCGCGACATGCAGGTCGCCCTCGCCGCAATCAAGGCCATGCGGGGGGGAGTCTGCGTTGTCCGGAAGGGCCGCGTCGTCGCCAAGGTGGCGCTCCCGGTGGCGGGACTGATCTCGGACAAGCGGGCCCCGGTGGTTGCAAGGGAGACCACGCGTCTCAAGCGCGCGTGGCGCGCCGCGGGCTGCAGGCTTCCCTACATGGGATTCAACCTGATCCCCCTGTCGGTGATCCCCGAGATCCGCATCACCAACCGCGGGATCATGCTCGTGCCGGAGATGAAGATCCTCCCGCTGTTCCAAAGATTTTCTAGACCCGGCAAATCTCCTTGAGGGCGGCGACATGTTCCTCAAAGCGGGCCCTTCCCTTTGACGTCATGGAGACATGCGTGCGCGGTTTGCGGGCGACGAAGCTCTTCTCGACCTTGATGTAGCCGGCATCCTCCAGTGTCTGGAGGTGCGCCCCCAGATTCCCGTCCGTCAGCCCGAGCGTCGAGCCCAGCGTTGGAAAAGCGAGCCGGCCGCCCTGGTCGAGCGACGCCAGCGCGGCCATGATGCGCAGGCGCGCAGGCGTGTGGATGATGAGGTCGATTTCAGGCATGGTTTGCCCCCCAGGCTTTCCGGATAAACAGGCCGGAGACGACAAGCGATCCGCCGCCGGTGATCGCGACCCAAAGGAAGAAGTAGGGCTGGACAAAAAAGAATCCAGCCAAGGCCGCAACCGTCACCAGCACGCCCAGCCAAAGCAGGAAGCGATCCAGCCAGAGCCCCATGATCACGTAGGCCAGCATGCAGACCGTCACCCAGAGCAACGCTGTCTTTCGTTCCAGGACGGGCCCGTACGCCGCCCAACCTGACCCGTCCAGCACGCCGGATGGAACGAGGAGATAACACCAGAGGACCGCGTAGCCAAACAGGATCAGCCAGGATGCGCCGATGCGTCCGGGCCCCGGTCCCTGTGCGGGACCCTTGCCGGACCGAAATCCGAGGACGAGGGAGATTGTGATTCCGACGACATCCAGCGCCAGCCAGAGCCGGTAGGCGTGGGGCACGAATTGCTCGGCGGTGAAGCCGGCGATCCAGATGACGCCCCAAAGGACGAGCATCGACGACATGATTCCTGCTGCGAGCGTTCTGCGCACCTGACTGCGCACCCGATTGATTTCATCGAGCGCCGACGCGGCTTCCTGCCGGGTGATGGGAGGATTTGTTTCTGAGTTCATAGAGAACTCTGCGATACAGAGTCTGCGGGCTGCGTCAACCTCTTTTTGATGCCCCCCCACTCCGGAGCCTCGAAGACCTGCCGCGGGAGGCGGGCATGGAGGGACGCTTTCTTCGGTCTACTGGCGACAGGCAGGGACGCGCGGCCCGCGCGGCCGGGTTCCACAACCTGCTCAAACGCAGGCCCGGGCCGGCCGACCTGACCCCTTCTTCGGGCGACGGGTAGGGCCGGGCGGCCCGCCCGGCCGTGCACACCCTGCTAGCCCAGCTTGTCATTTCCTTCGATGTCCGACAGACCCTGGGCGTGCTGGCCATCTTCGACAACGACGGCACCCTTTGCGACACTCAGGATGCCGAGACAGCCTGTTACGTTCGTGCGATTGAACAGGTCACGGGCAAGACCCTCGCAACCGTTGATTGGACAAAGTATCGGGAGCCGACGGGCAGTGCGGTTGTCCGCGAACTGCTTGCAGACGACCCTGCCGCTTGCGAAAAGGAAGGACAGATCGCGCGGGAATACGTGCGCCTGCTTCACGAGGCCAGCGTTCGTTTTCCCGGTGACTTTTCCCCCCTGGTGGGTGCCGTGGACTTCATCAGCCGCCTCAAGGGGGAGGCCGTCTTCTCGGTGGCGATCGCAACGGGAGGTTTCGAGGCCGAGGCCCGTTTCAAACTCCAATGCTGCGGCATTGCGCTCGACGACTACCCTCATGCCACCTCGAGCGACACCCCTCGCCGAAGGGACATCATTCGCCTTTCCGCCTCCCGGGCCGGATTTGAGCTTTCCGCCGTGGTCTACTTCGGCGACGGCCCGTGGGACGTCCAGGCAAGCGGGGCTCTGGGCATTCCCATGATTGGTATCGGGCGAAGGCACGAGCAACTCCGGTCGCTCGGAGTGCGTCATGTTTTCCGCGATTACTCGGACGGCGATGCAATCATCGAGGTCCTGCGCGAGCTTAAGGGCGCATGCAAGGGGTCAGGCTAGCCATTTCGAAGGGCTCGAGGATCCAGACCGTGCGCTCGTTCTTCAGGTGGAGGCTGGCAAGCCTGTGGACAGTTTCGGTCATCGCGCCTCGATAGCTGACCGCCGTTCGGGTGTCTACGCCTTGTTTTGGCATTGAGGTGCCGTGGGTTTCCGGGCCAGTTTGCCCCACTCGACGCGGATTTATGCGCCGTCGAGCCTTCGACTACAGAAACGACTGTCCCGTTCATCCAGACGGCAATTCACCCGACCAAAGCCATGAAGGATTTCGCACTCAAAGCGCTGGAGCAGATCGAGACCTCAGCGGGAAAGGGGATCTGGGATGCCCACTGGGGCTGTGCGGTGATCGCGGGTGCGTTGCTGGTCGAGGAGGACCTGATCGGCGAGGAGGCCAAACCCATGGTCCGCGATTTGCTCGGGGAGATTCTGAAGGCAAAGCCAGGGTTTGAGGGGAAGGGAGACGGAGTCCGGGCCTGTCTGCCGCGCGACCGGTTCGGCGCCAGATTCCTTTCCGAGCTGGCCCCCAAGGCAGCGGTGGCAACGGAGATCGGGCACGACGTGATCTATCCCGCCTACGTCATGACGGCTCTGGCGCGGTTCCGGATCGCGCCATGGGAGTCGCTGGCGGACCAGCTCGCGCTGCTTGTCCAGAAGGTGAAGGCCTCGGGACCTGGATGGATCACGGTCAACGGGGAGAACCAGGCCAGGGCCCTCGTCGAAGTTGACTCTCCGGCCGTCGCAGACGCGTGGGAGGTTTTTGCCAGCTTCGACCGGCCCAAGCCGATGGAATCCGGCGACATGCAGCTCGGGCACCTTCTCACCCACGGGCATGCGATTGGAATGGCCAAGGCCTGGGCCGGCCCGGAGCTCTTTCGCGACCTCGACCTGGCCTTCCGAAAGCGGCTGCACGGGCTCCGGCTGGCCACCCAAGACCAGCGGGACAAGTCGCCGCTGCCACGGAGGAAGCTTGACCCACGGGCGAAGGAATACTGGAGGCTGGTCGCCTCCCTGGGCGACATGCATGGGCACGCTTTCAAGTACGCCTACAGTTTCCTGGACTTGAGGAAGGGCCATCCTTCCGAGGACGACCTTTGGGCATTTGGTCGGATCGTGTGGCCTGATATGGAATTGCCATAGCCCATCCCCGCGCATCGCACTCGGGCACGGCAGTAACGCCTCCGGCCCTTGCTGGAATGGGTGCATGGATGAAATCCGCCCCCGCGTCCCGATAGTGCATCAGTTTGACCAGAAAACATGTGGGTCGGCAGAACTGGAGACCGGGTAGGGACGCGCGGCCCGCGCGTCCGGGTTCTACGATCGACTCCGATGTGTGCACGGGCGGGCGGGCCGCCCCTGATCGGGCACAGCTGCCACGGAACGAACGAGGCAGACGTCCTCGCGCAGCTTCAGGTCATCGTCGAGGAATGGGTTGAAGTCATGCTCGTGGAAGGGAGGCCGCTGCCCGAAGGGACGGCAAACCGGAAGTTCAGCGGGAAGTTTGTCGTCCGCCTTTCCCCGGAGGTTCACAGGAAGGTCGCCCTCAAGGCAATGGCTCGCGGGGAAAGCCTCAACGAATTCGTGTCCGACACCCTGGCTGCCGTCTAGCAGGCCGCAGGGCCAACCCCTGCCCCATCGGGGACCTTCCGGCCTTGCTACTATCGCGGTCGGAACATGAAAACATACTTCCTCGGATGGTTGTTGGTTGTCGGGGGCGCGATGGCCGAATCCATCCCGCCGTCCCGCGAATCGGACCAGGCCCCGCCTGCGGTCATGATGCTGTCCCACCTGGCGGAGGCCCCGATCCTGAAGGCATCGGACTTGCGGGCGCAGTTGGAAAGCCGAGTGAGGCCGCCCGTCCCAGCGCTTCCGCCGCAGCTGCCCGCGGAACCGCTGGTCGTTGTCAGGCCCGACTCCGAGGGCGTGCTCGACGAGTCGGCCGTTGTCGCAGTGGAGGATCCGGACGGGGCTCCCAACCCGTTTCGGATCCGCTACCACCCTCCCCTCCCCATGCAGGAGGAACGGCTGGGCATCGACTCGATCTTGATCGGCGCAGGGATCGGCCAGAACACCGCAGTCATCAACGGAAAGACCTATTCGGCGGGAGACGAACTCTATGGCCTGCGCCTTTCTGAAATTTCGGAGGAAACGGTCGACCTGAGGCACGGAAATCTGCTCCTGCGCCTTCCGGTGCAGGACAAGCCCTTCATCCTGCGCCTCCCCCGGTTGGCGGGGGGCTCGTCCGAACCCTGACATGCGCCTTGCATGGAACTGGCGCGCAGTCGGCGCCGGCACAAGGATCCGCCCGGTCCATCGCATCGAGTTCTTCCGGCAGATGGAGATGCTCGTTTCCTCGGGCGTGCTCATCCCCGACGGGCTTGGGCGGCTCAAGGACCGCTTCCCGGATTCCCGCATGCGCGGGATCCTGCAGGATGTGCACGCACGTGTCACCGAGGGGCGGACCACCCTCTCTCAGGCGCTCGCGCGCTTTCCAGGCAGCTTTCCCCACAACGTGATCACCGTGATCGAGGCGGGCGAGGAAGGCGGCGCGTCGATGCTGGCGGAGCGCTTTGCCGACCTCGCCGGTCGCATCGCCTACGAGGAGTCGAACCGGCGGCAGGTGCAAAAGGCCTGCGCCTATCCGCTTTTCGTCGTCCTGATGGCGCTCGGTCTCCAGGTGCTGCTGCTCGGGGTTGTCTTTCCCCGACTGGCGGCCCTGCTCGCCTCGATCGGGGGAACGCTCCCGCCGCTCACGAGGGCGTTGATCGCCGCATCGGGCTTTGTGGAACACCGCTGGCCGCTCCTTGGCATGGCCCTGGTGGCCGCGCCGGCCGGCGTGCTCTGGATGCGCCGACTTCCTGCGGCAGGCCTTCGGCTGGATGAACTCTTCCTCCGCCTCCCGGTGATCGGACCCATCTACCGCTACCTGGCCATCGCCCTTGTCTGCAGGATCTACCGGTCGCTCTACGAGGCGAACAAACCGGCGCCGGAAATCATCCATTCCTGCCTGGAACTCGTCGGCAACCGCGCATTCCAGCGAAGGCTGGCCGAGGCTGGGCGCAAGATTTCCACCGAGGGCGCGACGCTGACGTCGGCCCTGTCGCAGAGCGGCCTGTTCCCGCCACTGGCCTGCCTCGCATTCGATGTCGGCGAGCAGTCGGGCAGGATCGCGGACGCGATGGACCGCGTCTCCTCGTATTTTGGCGAGCGCGCCCGGGACCGGATTGCTGCGGCCATCGCGGTGATCAATCCAGCGATGACGCTGGTGGTGGTCGGCGGCCTTGGCATCGTGCTGATCGCATTCTTCCAGGCCATCTACCAGGTTGTCTATGCGACCCGCTGAAGAAGGGGATCCTCCCGCGTTCACCCTTGTGGAGCTCGCAGCCGTCTGCGCGGTGATCGGCATCCTGCTTGCCACGCTCGCGCCCGTTGTCGGATTCCAGATCCTGAGGGCGAGGATCGACGCCGAAACCGCAGCGCTTCAAAACCTCGGTGCGGCGGTGCAGGCCTCCTTCGAGTCGACCGACCTCGAGGGGACAAACATCGCGGCGATTTGGGGAAGCGTTCCCTCCGGCGTGGACACAACGAGGTTTTCGCCGGTGACTTCGCCGGCCTACGTGCCGGTCACGGTTTACACCAATGACTGGTTCATCAAGGTGGCGCGCCAGATGGGCTACAGCCTGCCCTCCCCGGCGCAGGGGGCACCCGTGACGGGTGTGCCGCCCCAGGCCGCCGGCATCCTCTTCAATGCGAACAACCTGACCCGCTGCCTGATGATCGGGCCGGACAACGAGTCCGCCCAGCAGCGCTTCCTCATCGTCTCGCTGATCGCCTCGCCGGGAGAGCTTGCCGTCCCCCCGCTGCCGAATTCAAGCAACCTCCAGGACCCCGGGGACCTTGCACTGTTCAACGACATCTGGAACACCAATTGGACCGCGCCGGGTGCGGTGCTGCCGCCGACCTGGGTCGCCGCCCTCACTCAAAGCCAGGCACAGGGCTGGCAGGGCTCCGGGGCATCCGGCGGCCGGATGTGGCAACTGTGCGTCCAGCGCATCACGTGCCCGAAGTACAGCGTCACGATCAACAATTCCCACCCCACCCAGAACTGCTATGTGTATTACAACATCAATGGGGCCGTGGCCGGGAGTTCGGCCTCCGTGCCCGCCAACGGGGGAGTCTATGCGATTTCAGGCGTGTATTACGGCCGCCTGATCCAGGCCTACCGCGGGACGGCTCCGCCGCCCGCGGCCGGACTCTTCTCCCAATTCACCCTGCGGGACAACAATGAGATCACCCTGCAGGACTAGCCCTTTATTTCTTCGGGGACTGGGCCTCGATCTCGGCGAGACGCGCGTCGATGTCGTTCATCCGCTTGACGAGGTCCTGCTCGACCTTGGCCCGCTCGGAGCTGTTGACGATGCTGAAGCTGGCTGCGTCCCTGACCACGTTGGCCGGAAGCGAGAGGAGACGGGTGATGAGACCCTGGTCCTTGAAGGAGCTCAGGTACAGCGCGGTGATCTCGTGGGAGAGCGCCAGGGCGTCCTGGGCCGCCCCCTGGGTCTCGCGCAGGTTGTTGTTGAGCTGCTGGTTCTTCGCGAGCTCCGCGGTGAGGACCCCGCCCACCTGCTGGGAAATGCGCTGGCTGTACTGTGCGATGGAGTCGCGGGTGAGGTGCTGGTCGCTGGCCATCTCGGCAAGGATCGGCTGGATGCGCTGGGCCATGCGGGCGGACACCTTGTCAACCTGCTCGTTCTGCATCCTCTCGGCCTCCTCCGGCGTCTTGGGAAGCGGGTTGTAGGGCTGGACCTTCTTGGCAATGGCCTCGGCAAGTGCATCCATGCGCTGGGCGTTCAGTTTCTGGACCTCCTCGTCGGTGCGGAACAGGTCCGCCTCGCGCTTCGAAATTGCGTCCTTGAGAAGTTCGTTGGTGGCGGCGATCTGGCGGCGATTATCGTCGGCAGCGGCCCGGAGGGCGTCGTTCTGCTCGCGCAGGGGGGCCAGCGCCTCATCCTGCCGGGTTGTGAGTTCCGAAACGGTTTCGTAATGAATCCAAATCGCCGCGCCGATCACGAGGACTGCGGTCAGGACGATGGCGGGAAGCTGTTCTTTGAGTTTTGGCCACATATCGGTTAGGAGGTCTGTGTCTGAGGGTTAGGCGAAGCCTGGTGCGGAAAAGCCCGGATTGCAATGCCGCAATGGACCCGACGTCGGGGGAGTCGGGAACCGTTCGCGCGAGTGCGGGTCTGTTCCCGTGGACAAGCGAAATACTTCCCTGTTCCGCAAAGCGAACAGGGTGTCTGGGGTAAGCAAGAAAGCAAGTGGCGGGCCGCTTAGGGGTAGGCGGCCCGCCCTCTTTTTTGGCGATGCCTACGTGGCGGCGGGCGAAGCCAGCCCAAATGGCTTCCCGGTCCTGACGGTCACTCCGAAACGCTCGCGGGGATCCGCGTCGTGGCGGGCAAGGCTGAATTCCCCGTGGCCAAGCACCGAGCGAAGGGCCGACTCAATGACCGGAAGTGCCGCGGCGTAGGTTTCCGGTGAATTGGGCGCGATGCCCCGGTCATTCACCACGATCTCAAACTCGGTCCTGCTGAACCTCAGTTTCGGCGCAAAGGCCTCCTCGAGGAGGGCACCCGTCCGGGCGGCGGCGCCAAAGGCCTCGGCCAGGCGGTCGGCGTCGGTGCCCGGGAGCACGGTCTTGCGCCGATACAGCACGCCCCAGACCCCGCCCGTGTTGTCGAGGGCGAAGTCGGCCTCATGGCCGACGGCAACGACGCCGGGGCCCTTGGGCACGTGCAGCAGCTCGGCCACGTCCACCAGGAGAACCCCGGGCTCCGTCTGGGCGGCGACCCATTTGTGGAAGACATCGACGACCTTGGCGGGGTCGATGCCGATCGGTCCTTCGACCGGGATTTTGACGACCAGATGCTGGAGTTCCATCGGGAGTTCGGGTCAGGAGCGGACCGGAGCCGGTGCGGACCGGAGCTTGTTGTAGCAGCTGTGCACGGCCTCGATGAACAATTGCGCCTCGGCGATCCTGTGGTGGGCGGTGTCGGGCGTGAACTTCTCGCCCTTTGCGGCATGGGCCGCGAAGAGATAGTTGGCAAACTTGGGCCCGACAAACGGATCGTGGAAGAGCTGGGTGTCGAAGAAGCGCTCCCGGAATTCGGAAAGGATCTCGTCCGGATCGCTGGAAACGTCGTCGTACTGCATCTGAACAAGAGCCTTGGCCGCCCGGAGAAAGGCCGCGTAGGCGGTCTCCCCGGCTGGCTGCGCGGCCCCGCGGTCGAGGTCCAACCCTGCCTCAAAGACCAGGCGTTCCGCGGCGGTCATCTCGAACTGGTAGCGGCTGACGACCTCCCCGGCGCACTCCCCAACGCCGATGTCGCCAATGCTGTACTGGCGCGGGTCGCCCCAGTCCGAATAGAACTCGGGCTCGGCGTCATGGGTCGGCAGGTTCTGGTTGAGAGGCTCGAGCAGCTCGCGGATCGGGCCCTTGCCCACCCGCTTCACGAAGGCGAAGAATTTCTCGTCCTTCTGGCGGTTCTGCACGAAGTACCCCGTGATCCTATCCACGGCATTGGGCGCCAGTTTCGATGGAACCGCGATGATCGGCAGCCCGTAGGAGCCGGCGTTGTTCTCCCACTGGCCGCCGAGCACGACCTGGAAGTGAGGCACCTTGTAGCCGTTGATGGTTCGGCTCACGCCGTAGAACCCGAGGTCCGCAACATGGTGGCATCCGCAGGAGTTGAAGCAGCCGCTCACCTTGATGTGCAGGTCCCTGATGGCCTCGTCCAACTGGTAGCTCTTGGAAACAAGCCGGTTGCGAAGTTCGCCACCCAGTCCCCGGGAGGAGGAAATGCCCAGTTTGCACGTGTCGGTGCCCGGGCAGGTGACAATGTCCACGATGCTCTGGGCCCCCGGCTGGCCAAGATCGGCGGCCACGAGGTCCGCAAAGAGGGCGGCCACGTCGGCCTTGCTGACCCATCGGATGAGAAAGTTCTGCTCGACGGTCGTGCGGATCGTGCCACGGGTGTACTTGGAGACGATCTGCGAGAGGGCGCGCAGCTGGTTGGCCGTGATGTCGCCGAGGGGAAGCGTCACTGCTGCCGTGACATAGCCCGCCTGGCGCTGGTCGCGGACGTTGGTGGCGATCCACTCGGCCAGTTTTCCATTTCCGTTCGGCGCGGGCAACTGCCCCGGCGGATGGAGGGGGCCCTCGGCCTCCTGCTCGGCTCCCTTGAGCATGTCATGCCAGCGCGGATCCTCGCGAAGCTCCTTGCGGGCCGCGAAGACCTCCTCACGGAATTTTTCGATGCCCCACTTGTCCACAAGGAACTTGATGCGGGCGGCGTTGCGGTTCTTTTTTTCGCCGTTCCGGCCGAACACGCGGCAAACCGCCTGCGTAAGCGGCAACATCTCCTCCACCGGCGCAAATTCGGTCAACAGCCGCGCCTGGCGCGGGACCGGGCCAAGCCCGCCGCCGACCACGATCTTGAAGCCGCGCTGGAGCTTTCCGTCCACCTCGCGCACGGCGGCTACAAACCCGATGTCGTGCATCTGGGTGAGCCCGCATGCGTGCTGGGCGCAGCCGCTGAAGGCCGGCTTGAACTTGCGACCGAACTCCATGGTGTCGGGATGCCCCATCAGGAACCATGCGAGCGCATGGGAGTAGGGCGTCACGTCAAATGCCTCATCGCGGCAGACTCCGGAGAGCGGGCAGGCGGTGACGTTGCGGACGGCGTTTCCGCAGGCTTCCCGGGTCGTGATGCCGACCGAGGCCAGGCGGCGCATGATCGAGGGCCCGTTTTCTATATGGATGAAGTGAAGCTGGAAGTCCTGCCGCGTGGTCACGTGGGCGATGCCGTCCGAGTATTCCTCGGCAAGCTCGCCCATGACCTCAAGCTGCCGCGGGTTGAGGCCACCGAAGGGGATCTTGATCCGCAGCATGCCGGGCGCGTCCCAAATGGTGCCGGGCCCCTTGGTAGGCTTGTCCGCGTAGGGCAGCTTCCTGCTCTCGGTGCCGTCGTACCGGTGGCCGTTGTCGTAGCGCTGGCCATATGCTCCGCGGCGAAGGCGCGTCTCGGCAAAAACCTTCTCGTCGATCTTACCCTGCTTGCGCAGTTCGATCTCAGTCTCAAATTGATCGACCTCGCTGCCGATGGGCTCGGGGAGCTTGCCTTTGAAGCGCTCCTTCCAGATGTCGTGGCTGGCTTTCATGGGGTTTCTTGGTAAGATTTTGACCTCTTAGAATTGTTTCCCACGTTATTCAAAATGGCAAGTAATCACGCATCACGGGTTTATGACACAATCCTGGATATGCTTTCGAGCGAGGACAACCCTACCCCGCTTGTCAGGCTTCACCGGGTCGTCCCCTTCCGACACGCCAAGGTTTACGCCAAACTTGAATGGTACAACCCGTTCGGCGCGGTCAAGGACCGGGTTGCCGCAAACCTGATCCGCGACGGGGAGGAACGCGGGGTCCTCAAGGCCGGCAAGAAGCTTGTGGAGGCGACCTCCGGGAACACCGGGCTCGGCCTCGCAATGGTGGGGAACGCCAAGGGCTACCCGCTCCGCACGCCCCTTTCCGCGGAAATCCCGCTCGAAAAACGCACGATCCTGCGGTTTTTCGGCACGGATGTGCAGGAACTCGACGACTCGCTTTGCCCGGCTCCCGGCGCGCCCGAGGGTTCGATCGCGGCGGCGCACGATACTGCGGCGCGCGACCCGGGCTACGTCAACCTCGACCAATATTCGAACGAGGCCAATCCCGACGCCCACTTTCGCACGACCGGCCCGGAGATCTGGCGCCAGACCGAGGGCAAGATCACCCACTTTTTCGCGAGCCTTGGAACGTGCGGGACCATCACCGGCAACGGACGGTTTCTGAAGGGCAGGAACCCCGCCGTGAAGGTCTTTGGCGTATATCCCGAGGACGGCCATGACATCCCGGGCGTCCGGAGCAAGCGCCAGCTCGACCAGACCAAGCTCTATTTTCCAAAGGAGTATGATGGCGAGGCGGAGATCTCCAACCGGGAGGCCTACGACCTGTGCCTTCGCCTCAACCGGGAGGAAAGCATCATCGCGGGGCCGAGTTCGGCGCTGGCCCTCGCCGGGGCCCTCCGGCTGCTGCCCGACGAGCCCGGCGTGGTCGCCGTGGTCATCTTCCCGGACAATATCTTCAAGTACGCATCCTCCGTCTCGAGGCACCTGCCGGGATTGTTCCCGGCCCCGGCCGGGGTCGAGCCGGCAGGCCAGGGCCGCTCCGACAAGCTGATGGAGGAGATGATCGAGAATTTGAAGAACCCCTACGACACCATCTCGGTCGGCGACCTCGCGCGCGACCTCGAGGGCGGTGCCGGGGCGGGGACCAAGCCGCTCGTGATCGACGTCCGGCCTGTCTTTCAGTTTGCCGACATCCATATTCCGGGCTCCGTCAGCCTGCCCCAGTCCGAACTCCCGCAGCGGAAGGAGGAACTGCCGGCCGACCGCGAGGCGCCGATCGTCATGGCATGCGCCATCGGGAAATTTTCCAAGCCCGCCACGCTTTACCTCAAGTCCCTCGGGTACCGGAACGTGCGCAGCCTCAAGGGCGGCGTCAACGAATGGGTTCGCAAGCAGCTGCCCACGGCCTCGGCGCAGGCTCCCAAACAGGGTTGAGCGGCTCATCGGGTTGCGCCGGCCTTTCCAGGGAGCGCGGCTGCGAGGCCGCGGGCCAGGGCCTCGACCGCGAGCGGGTGGTTGCCCAGCAGGCCGGTGAAATGGACCTTGAGGCCGGGGCTCCGGGCCTCGGCCGCGGCCGCGATTCGCGCCAAGTCGCCGGCGGGCCCGGCATGCCGGCCGGGTGAAAGGAACAAAGGGGCGACAATCACGTCTCCCCGGTCGAAACCGGGCGCTTTGAGCTGCTCTTCGAACAGGGGTCGGTTGTAGGCAAATTCCGGCCCCTCCGGGGACTCCAGGGAGGCCGCCGCAAGCGGGCCCACGGACGGTCCGAGCTCGAGCCGAACCTGCGACGCCACGGAGTCGCGAAGCGCCGCCGACACCGGGGACGGGCCGCCGTGATCCACCAGGATGATTGCGGATTTTGGATCGGCCCGCATCCCCGCCAGGGCTTCCCTTACCCGTGAAGCGACGATCGGGACGAGGACGCCCCCGTCCGCCAGTCCGGGCGAGAAGCCAAACGAGAATCCGCCTTCGGCCGCGGAAAGGGCCTCCATCTCTGCCCGAAGCGCCGATCCGATCGCTCCCTGGGGGCTCACGAAGAAAGGGACGAAGAGAAATTCCCGTTCGCCGAGCGCAAGCTGCGCCCGGACCCAGGGCGCCAGCGTGGCCGCGGGAACGCCATCGAGATCTGAGGCGGGAATCCTGTTGCTGTGCTTCATCGAGACGGCGGCAACCGGCCTGCCCACGCGGCTGGAAAGCAGGCCTGCCGCCGCACGCAGGTTCGCATGCGCCGCGGGTGCGAGCGACCCGTTGTCAACCAGCGCAACAATCATGACGACGTCGAACCGGCCAGGTCCGCCCGGCCCGGTTTGAACCACGCGAGTTCCGCCTCAAGACCCACGACCTCGCCGATGATGACGAGGGCCGGCGACTCGACGGCCTCCTCGCGGGCGCGTTGTGCAAGGCCGCCGAGGGTGGAGACAAGCACCCTCTGCCGGCACGTGGTCGCATCCTGGATGATCGCAGCGGGGGTCCCGGGGGGAAGGCCGCCGGACTGCAGTCGCTCGGCGATCGCCGGGAGATTGCGCACCCCCATGTAGATGCAGAGCGTGGCGCCGAGCCTGGAGTACTCCTCCCAGTGGATCGGCGAACCCGGCTTTGACGGATCCTCGTGCCCGGTGAGAAAGATCACGGCCGAGCTGCGCGCCCGGTGCGTCAGGGGAATGCCCGCATAGGCGGCGGCGCCGAGCGCGGCTGTAACCCCCGGCACGACCTCGAATGGAATGCCTGCCTCCGCCAGCGCGGCGGCCTCCTCCCCGCCCCTCCCAAAGACAAAGGGGTCCCCGCCCTTCAGGCGCACGACCGACTTTCCCTCCCGGGCCAGCCGGACCAGGAGCGAGTCGATGTCCTCCTGCCTGCAGCCGAAGCTGCCCCCCTTTTTTCCTGCGAAGACGAGTTCACAACCGGGGCGCACGCCTGCAAGCGTCCTGGGGGAGACGAGGTGGTCGTACACCACGGCATCCGCGTCCCGAAGGAGCCTGTGCGCCTTGAGGGTCAGCAGCTCCGGGTCCCCGGGGCCGGCGCCGACCAGGTACACGCTTCCGCGGCGGGCAGCGCCCTCGGGTTGGGATGACGGCGGCATCCGGATCCTAGATGCCCGCGCCCTGGTCGTCGCGCGAGGGGCGGGCGAGGGTCAACACGAGGCGCGAGAGCTTTTCGATCGACTGTTCCACGGACTCCCGGTCTGTGCGCAGCTCCAGGTCCGGCGCCAGCGGCGCCTCGTAGGGGGAATCGATCCCGGTGAACGAGGGGATCTGTCCCGCTCGCGCCTTCTGGTAGAGCCTCTTGGGGTCGCGGCGCTCGCACTCGGCCAGGGGCGCGTTTACAAAGACCTCGGCAAAGGGAACGCCGTTCTTCCGGCACAGCTCGGCGGCCAGGCGCCGGTCCTCGCGGAACGGCGAGATCAGGGCGGTGATGACGACGGCCCCGGTGCGGGCGAGAAGGAGCGCGGCCTCGGCGGCCCGGCGCATGTTCTCCTTTCGATCCTCCTGGGAAAAACCGAGGCCCCGGCACAGGCCGGTCCGGAGCACGTCGCCGTCGAGGACCGTGGGGAGGACGCCCACGCGGAACAATTCCTTTTCCAGCGCCGCGGCCAGCGTTGACTTGCCGGACCCGGAAAATCCGGTCAGCCAGACCACGGCGCCGCAATGGCCGAGCATGGTGGCCCGTGCGGAGAGCTTGATCGGCAGGTCCGATCCGGAAGCCGGCACCTCCGCGTGCGCCGCATCGATGACGCCGCCTCCGGCGATCCGGCGTCCCCGCAGGAGGACAAACCGGCCGAGGGCCGGAATGCGTCCGCCCGGATCAAAGGCGATCGGGCGGCGGACCCTCAGGCGGATCTGGGCAACCTCGTGCCGCCTGACTTCGGCGGCCGGCCGGGCCTGGGTCTCCAGGGTCACTGCGTCGAGCACGCGCTCGATGGCGAGGAGGGTCGTCTCCGCCTGCTGGGTCCCGAGCCGGAGCGGAAGCACGTCGCCGATCCGAAGGGGTTCCTCATGCAGCCAGAAAAGCCGGGCGGTGAACTCGTGCGCCTCGACCGGGGTGGCATCCGGCGGGGCCCCAACCTGGCCGCGCTCGACAAAGAGTTCGTCCTCCAGGGTGACGGCGGCGACCCGGCCGGCCGGAACCGGCACGGACCCGCGTCCCCCCTCGGCGGAGGCGGGCCAGCACTCGATCGACTTGACCCGCGTGCGCTTTCCGCCCGGGCAGAACACCAGGGGGTCGCCCGCCGAAAGCCGGCCGGCCTCGACGATGCCCGCGACGATCCGCCGGGCGTCGAAGCGATAGACGTCCTGCACGCAAAAGCGCAGCGGAGCCGCATTCGGGGCCGGCCTCGTGTGGAAGCCCTCCAGGGTCTCAAGAAGGGCGGGTCCCGTGTACCAGGGCATCTTGTCGCTCAGCCCGATGATCCCGTGGCCGAGTTTCGCCGAAATCGGGACAAAGTGGGCGGGGGTGATGCCGAGCTGCCCGAGAAAACCGCCGAGCTCGGCCCGGATCCGGTCATAGACCCCGCGGTCGTAATCCACGAGGTCCATCTTGTTCACCGCGACGACGATCTGGCTCAGTCCCAGCAGCGAGAGAAGGTATCCGTGGCGCCGGGTCTGCTCGCGCAGGCCCTCGTGCGCGTCGACCAGCAGCACGGCTGCGTCGGCGCTGGCCGCGCCGGTGATCATGTTCTTCAGGAATTCCTTGTGGCCCGGGGCATCGATGATCGTGTAGTCGCGGCCCGGCGTGCGAAAGGGGACCCGCGTCGTGTCCATGGTGATGTTCTGGGCCTGTTCCTCGAGGAGGGCGTCCATCAGGAACGCGTACTCAAATTCCATCCCCTCGGCCTTGCACGCGGCCTGGATCCGCTCGGCCTTGCCCTCCTCCACCGAGTGCGTGTCGAACAGCAGCCGGCCGATGAGCGTGGACTTGCCGTGATCCACGTGCCCGACGACGACAAAGGATAGGTGGCTCATGGCGGGATCACATGAAGCCCTTGGCGCGGAGCTTCTGCATCGCGTTGCGCTCATGGTTGTCCTGGGCGCGGCCGCTCCGCTCGGAGACCCGCGTGATCTTCAGCTCTTCGATGATCTCCGCGATCGTCGAGGCCTTGCTCGGCACGTCCTTGGTGATCGGCCAGCACCCCAGCGACCGGTAGCGGCGGCCGTTGCGCGCGAAATACATTCCCGGCAGGGGCACCTTTTCCCGCTCCAGGTAAGCCCAGATGTCGATCTCGGTCCAGTCGAGGAGCGGCTGGACCCGCACATGCTCGCCGGCCCCCACCTCGGTCGTGAAATGATTCCAAAACTCCGGGGGCTGGTCCTTGTAATCCCACTCGAAGTCGGCGGTCCGCGGCGAGAAGTAGCGCTCCTTCGCCCGGGTGGAGTCCTCGTCCCGGCGGATGCCCGTCACCAGGGCGTCGAACTTGTGCGCTGCGAGGCACTGCTGGAGCGCCACCGTCTTGAGCTCATGGGTCACCGTCACAGGATCGGTCGTCTCGTAGCCTATCCCCCGGGCGCGCGCCTCCTCGTTGGTCCAGACGATCAGGTCGAAGCCGTGGTGGTCGCGGGCCCACGCGCGAAACTCAAGCATCTCCGGAAACTCGTAGGTGGTGTCTATGTGGACCACCGGGAAGGGAATATGCCCGCAGAATGCCTTCTTGGCCAGCCAGATAAGAACGTTTGAGTCCTTGCCCATGGACCAGAGCATCGCGGGCCGTTCAAACGAGTGAAACGCCTCACGCAGCAGGTAGATACCCTGGGATTCAAGTTCGTCGAGGTGGGACACGTGGGATCGGGAGTTGCTAGATGCCGGAGCCGTTGGCGCCTTCCTCATGGATGCCGCACTCCCGTTTGAGGCCGAAGAAACGGGTGTCCTCGGCCGCGAGGCCGGAACTCACGGGGCGCGAGGTGTGCACATCCCCGATCGAAAGGTATCCTTCGTTCCAGAGCGGATGGTAGGGAAGCCCGTGTTTTGACAGGTAGGCGTGCACGTCGCGGTCGGTCCAATCCACAATCGGGTGGATCTTGACCCGGCCGTCCTGGAGACCGACGACGGGAAGCCCTTCGCGGGTGCTCGCCTGGGAGCGCCTGAGCCCGGCCAGCCAGGCCCGGGCGCCAAGTTCCGCTAGGGCCCGTTGCATGGGCTCGATCTTGGCGAGGCGGTTGTAGGCCTCCAGCCCCTCGAGCCCCTGCTCCCAGAGGCGGCCATGGCGCGCCTCGATCCAGGCGGCTGACAGCTCGGGCCGATACACCTTGAGGTTGAGCTTCAGCACGGATGCAAGCTGGTCGGCAAAACGGTAGGTCTCGGGAAAGAGGAAGCCGGTGTCGATCAGGACGACCGGGATCCCGGGAACGACCCGGGTGGCCAGGCTCAGCATGACCGCGGCCTGCGCCCCAAAGCTCGAGCTGAGGACAAGCCCGTCGCCGAACCGACCCGCGGCCCAGGCAATGCGCTCCTCCGCCGCGGCCCGGGAAAGCTGCCCGTTCACCGCGGTCAGATCAACCGCGGGTGAAACTAGATCCGCAGTCGCCATCGGCCTAAAACGAGCAACAAACATCCCCGGCATGGCCGGTTGCGGAGTGGATGCTCGCCATGGCGGTTACACGGTTCATTCGGGAAGGGTGAGAACTTGGCACTCCGGCAGCCGGGAGGCAAGTCCTCCCGATGTCATATTTTTTCCCTCTGCCGGGGAGAATTCACAATTGAATGTTGGACAAGCGGCATGAAACCCGCTCAGTTATTCACAACATATCCACACCCGATGGAAAGCCTGCGCGGGGCGCTAGCCCCAAATCCGCGGATCAAGGTTTCGGCAAAAGTTAAGACCTTCGTGCTCGACACGAATGTTTTGCTTCACGATCCGCAATCGATCTTCAAGTTCGAGGAGAACAACCTCGCCATACCCGTGGAGGTGCTGGAGGAGCTTGACTCGATCAAGGGCGAGCAGTCCACGGAACGCGGGCGCAATGCCCGCCGCGTCCACCGCATCCTGCAGGAACTCCTGCCGGACCGGCGCTCGATGCAGGAGGGCGTGGACCTGCCAAACGGCGGAACCCTGTCGGTGATCATCAACCCCTACCTGGCCGAGCCGGGTCGGCGGTCCCCCTCCTTCGACCGGCTCCGCGCCGTCCTGCCCGACATGACGAAGAAGGACAACCGGATCATTGCCGCCGCCGTTTTCGTCCAGGAGCAATTCCCCCCTCCCACGATCCTCGTCACCAAGGACGTCAACGTCCAGCTCAAGGCCCGGGCCGTGGGCCTCGAGTCCGAGGACTACCTCAACGACAAGGTGCCGGAATTCATCGAGGAGCCCAGCTACCGGGAGATCCCGCTCACCATCTACGAACTGCAGCGCTTCTGTTCGGAGGGGCACTTCGGCCTCGGGCGCGAGGACGCCCGCAACCTGGGCCTCAACGATTACGTGCTGCTCCGCTCGGACGAGGGCAAGACGATGCCCGCCCGCTACTACGGGGACGGCGCCGTCCGCCGGCTGAAGCTTCCCGAGTTCGTGAAGGCTCCCGGTGGCATTCCCATCCGGGCCCGCAACCTGGAGCAGCAGTTTTTCATGGATGCGCTCCTGGACGAGGGCATCCAGATGATCACCTGCTTTGGAAAGGCGGGCACGGGCAAGACCCTGCTCTCCACGGTGTGCGCCCTTCACCAGACCTACGATGAGAGTTCGCGCTACGACGGCATGTCCATCTCCCGCCCGATCATGGCCCTGGGCAAGGACATCGGGTTCCTGCCGGGCACGCTCGACGAGAAGATGAGGCCCTGGCTCCAACCTTACCACGACGCGCTCGAGGTCCTCGTTCCCTCCAAACCCCAGAAGGAGCCCCAGTTCGTGTCGAAAAAAGTCTCGGGCAAGAAGCACCGCAGGAGGGAGGAGCACCCCTCCTCCTCCTCGATGGGCGGCCATGGGATTCCCGTGAAGCCCTATGAGCGCCTCCTCAAGAGCGGGCTCGTGGAGATCGAGGCCCTCTGCTTCATCCGGGGCCGCTCGATCGCCCGGCGGTTCTTCATCCTCGACGAGGCCCAGCAGCTCACGCCCCACGAGGTGAAGACCGTGATCACGCGCATTTCCGAGGGCTCGAAGATCGTGCTGATCGGCGACCCCACCCAGATCGACAATCCGTATGTCGATGCACGGAGCAACGGCCTGGTGTACTGCCACAACCGGATGAAGGGGCAGGCCCTGGCGGCCCACGTGACGCTCACCAAAGGCGAGCGTTCCCGGCTCGCGGAGCTCGCGGCCGACCTTCTTTAGCCGGCCTTCTTTGCCGCCGCGCGCTCCGCGCGGGTCTTTCGGGCCAGCGCCTTCACGGCCTCGTCCACCTGCGCGCGGGCGGCCTTGTCCATCCGGTCGATGAAGAGCACCCCGTTGAGGTGGTCCACCTCGTGCTGGATGCAGCGGGCGAGAAGGCCGTCGCACGACATCTCGTGCGGGACACCGCGCTCGTCCTGGAACCTGACCGTGATCGCCTCCGGGCGGCTCACGTCGCCGCGAATCTCCGGGAAGGAGAGGCATCCCTCCTCAACCACGGCCTCCGGTGTGCCGGGAGCCACGGAAACGGACGGGTTCACCAGGACCATGGGCATGATCAGGTCGAGCGGCGGCTTCGCGGCGTCGAGGCGCCACGTGAACTGCGCCTCGCGGGTGCGAAGATCGACGACGCAGACCTGCTTCGCGCGCCCAACCTGCTGCGCTGCAAGCCCGATTCCGTTCCCGGAATCGCGCATGGCCGCGATCATGTCGGCGGCAAACGCCGCGAGCGCCGCGTCGAAGCCCACAACCCCCTCCCCTTTCCTGCGCAAAACGGGATCGTTGTAGTGAACAATCGTCAGGGCCATGGGTCAGTTCTTGTGGGAAGCGTAGATTTGACCCGCCCGACCGGCAAACCAATAGTAAGAATCCAGCCCATGACCCCCTCCTTTTTGACGCCGAAGACCCCTCGCAAGGCGGTTCTCCTGGCGGCCATCGGGCTTGCGGTGGCGGCTGCCGCGTGGCTTCTCCCGGTCAACCTGAAGTCCGTGAGCCCCGCGCTCCTGAAAGCCGGCGGCGAAGGCACCCCCACGCTCGCAGACTTTGGGCGCCAGCTCGTGGAGTCCGAGAAGATCGGTCCGGCCTCGCTGGTCCTCGCGGCTGCCCGCCGGGTGGGCGATCCGGGCGCCGCCGCCCTCTCCAGGGAGTTGGACGGCCTTTCTGCGCGGGAGCCCGCGCTGGTGGCCTGGGGTGGCTGGGATCCCTCGATCGACCCGGTATTCAACCTGCGCACGCCCACGGGAAGCACCGCGAGCACTCCGGTCATTGGATTTTTCATCCCGGAAGGGGCGCGCGCCGATCTGCTCCGTTCGCTTTCCGCATCCGGCTCGCTGGGCGTCCAGGAACTCCTCGACGTGCGCAGGCTCGGGGAAACCGGGCGCTTTGTGCCGGCGACCCGGCCCGGCGGGCAGCCCCTCGACGCACTCGTGCTTCTTGCTGCAGCCCTCTACCAGGATGAACATCTCTCGCCGGAGCTCCAGCGGCAGGTCCGCATGCTCGCCGAACGGTCGATCGCCGGCAGGGAGCTGGGCGACCTGGAGCCGTTCTTCTTCGACCTGCTGGCCCTTGCGCGCCGGCTCGACTGGGTCCAGCTGAGCGAGCTGCTCCGGCGGACCGAGAGCACGCAGACGGTCGCCGAATACGCGCACCTCGCGCGGGTTGCGCCGGACCAGCTCCCCGTCTTTTACGCCGCGGCACTTTTCACCGACTCCGCCGATCGCGTCGCCTCCTACGTCCTGCAGTACGGCCGGGCCGGCACCGGGGACCTGAGCCTTGCGCTGGCTGACGGGCGCGGCGCGGCGGAGCAGCTCCTGCTCCGCCAGGTTCCGGTCAACCGGACCGCGGGCCCCTCCCTCGGCGCCGCCGCCGGAATCGTGCTCGCCCACCCCGAAGCCACGCTCGGCCTCAAGTACCTCGGGTGCCTCGCAGGCCTGTTCCTGCTGCTTCGCGGCCTGGACGGCTGGATCGTCTCCCCGGGCGGCGCCAGCCGGTCCGGCAGCGCCCCGCGCCTCCGGGCCGGCGTCCTGGCGACTCTCCTCGCGGCGCTGCTCGTCGTGGGCACGGAGCCCTACCTCCTCAAGGCTGCGCCGCCGTCGGAATTTCGCCTCCAGCTCCGGCTCCCGGTGCTCGTGGCAACCTCGTCTTCGCCTCCCGTCCATCCCTCTCAAACCACAACCACCATGGATCCCACCACGCTCATCTCGATCGGCCTGTTCGCCCTGATTCAGGTCGCGATGTACCTCATCTGCCTGCGCAAGATCGCCGAGATCGAACGACAGCAGGTCCCGGCCACCCTCAAGCTCCGCCTCATGGAAAACGAGGAGAACCTCTTCGACAGCGGACTCTACGTCGGAATGATGGGCACGGCCGCCGCGCTCGTGATGCAGGTGCTCGGCATCCTTCCGCCCAACCTCCTTGCGGCCTACTCGTCGAACCTCTTCGGCATTGTGTGTGTGGCCCTGGTCAAGATCCGCCATGTGCGCGGGTTCAAGCGCCAGCTCATCCTCGAGATCCAGGCCGCCGCAGCCGCATGACGAGCCGCCGAGCATGAACAAGACCCTGCTGCTTTTCATCGTCGATTTCCTCTTTCTCAACCTGATCGCGCTCACGCGATGGGAGAATGCGGAACCGGTGCGCCCGCGACAGCCCCCCGTCCCGGAAGTCGCCGCGAACGCGGCTACCCCGGACCAGGACCTGGTCGAGACGATGCGCCAGTCCATGTCCGACGAGCAGTCCGCCCGCGACCAGCTGGCGCGGAAGCTCGCGGAGGCCGACAGCGCCCTGAGAGCGCGCGAGCAGTCGCTCACGGCCGTCGAGGCCGAGAAGACGAAGCTTGCTTCCACCCTTTCCGACACGGAGAACTCGGCCGACAACCTGGGGCGCCGCCTGGCCACAGCGGCGGAGGAGGCGGCCATGACCAAGGACCAGCTCGCCCAGCTCCAGCGCGACCTCGAGGACAAGACCGCGGAGGCGGAACGCGAGAGGCAGGCCGCCGATTCCCTCGCCAAACAGCAGGCCGAGGCCAAGAAACAGATCGAGGGGCTGACCATGGCCGTGGTCGTTGCCGAGGCCGACCGGCAGAACCTGGAGCGCAAGACCCAGGATTTGGAAGCCCAGGTCCAGACCGAGCGCACCGAGCGTGCCCGGGTGGAGCAGTCCACCACACGCCTGGCCCAGGGCGTCGGGCAGCTGGCCACGAATTCCGGCGAGCTCACGAAGGAGATCCGCGACAACCGGCCGGTCAATGCCAATGTTCTTTTTGACGATTTCCTGAAGCACCAGGTCGACGCCTCCTTCTCAGCCACCCGACAGGGGATCTTTGGGCCTGCGCAAAGGAGCAGGAAGATCGCCACCGTGTTCACGACGGACGGGGCGCGGGTCTATGCCCTGATGCACGTGGAGGACACGATCTTTTCCTTCGAGGCTCCCGGCGACGACTGGGCCCGGATCGGCGTCTCCTTTGACCGGACCCCGGATTTTCACACGCCCGCCAGGGCGATCGACTTCCTGGCGCTCGATCCCCGGGTCGTCGTGGTCCCGGTGACCGCGGACCAGGTGGCGGAGCTGGGCGCAAAGGTCTACCCGATCGCCCGGGATCCGTTCAAGTTCCCGGAGGCCGTGCTCATCAGCGCCCGCGGAAAAGGATACGGGACCGTGGGCTTCAAGCTCGACCCGGATCACCCGGGCTACGTCCAGGTGGACAACCGGCTTTTCAAGAGGATTTTTGGCGACTTCGCGCCATCCCGGGGCGACTTGGTCTTCAGCCAGACCGGCGAGCTCCTCGGCATCATGGTCAACAGCGATTACTGCGCCCTCATCGGCAACTTTGCGGCCGCCACCGAGATCACCACGGGCGACGGCACCTCGGCCCTGCAGACGGGCCGCCTGATCGACGCCCTGGCCGCCCGGGTCAAGGCGATGCCGCTCTCCCTCCAGTAGGCGGATTCAGCGGCGCGAAACCCACGCTGCCTTCCGTTTTGGGATGGATCGCAATGAAATAATGCCGAAAGTGGCGGAGTGACCCGCCCCCCGAACATCCTCTGGGTCGTCACGACGCAATGGAGGGCGCAGGCTTTCGGCTTCGCCGGGGATCCCAACGCCCGGACGCCTTGGCTCGACGCACTGGCCGCGGAAAGCGTGAACTTTGACCAGGCCGTGACCCCGCACCCCTTCGGCCCGTTCGCCCGGGCGGCGATGCTCACCGGCGTGCCGTCCCCGCTGAACGGGGTGAGAGACTACTTCGATCCGCTTCCCCGGGGCTCCCCGACCCTCGCGGTCGAGCTTTCGGGCCAGGGATATTCCACGGCTTTTTTCGGGAAGTGGCACCTTTCGGAGCGCGACCCCTCCGCCCCGCTCGTGGGCGACGCCCATGCCAGGGCCGTGGTACCAAACGAGGCACGGGGCGGGTTCGGCTTCTGGGAGGGTTTTGAAAGCGGCTTCCTGCTCAACGACCCCTGGCTGCACGGTACGCGGCTGCCGGAGCCTGTGCGCTTCGCCGGATACCAGTCCGATGTTCTTTGTTCCCGGGCGGGCGACTGGATCCGCTCCCACGCTGCCGCCGGCCCGTGGTTCTGCATGGTCAGCCTTGAGGCACCCCACCCCCCCTACGACGCTCCCGCGGGCGGCGAGGAGCCGGCCGAACCCGGCCGGATCCAACTTCGGGCCAACGTGCCCCGGGGAGGAGCGGTCGAGGAGAAGGCGAAGCGGGAGCTCGCCGGCTACTATGCCCATATCGCGGCGACGGACCGGGCGATTGGTCGGATCGTGGAGACGGCCTCCCGCGGGGACTCGCTGGTCGTCTTCACGTCGGTCCATGGCGACATGCACGGCTCCCACGGGCTCTTCCGAAAGGGATGGCCCCACGAGGAGAGCCTGCGGGTGCCGCTGCTTGTCAGGGGGCTTGGAAATTTCGGCAACGCGGCCGGGGCCGACCATGCCGCAGTGTCGCTGGTCGACCTGCCGTCGATGACGCTCGCGGCGGTGGAAGGGCGGGAATGGAGGCCCCGGAACGACTGGGCGGCCATCTCGATGCCAAGCGTCGTGCGACAGCCGCACCAGTGCGACCGGGCCTGGAGGGGAGTCCGCGGTCGCGGTCGCAAGCTGGTGCTGGGCGAGGAGGGCGCCCCGTGGCTTTTCTTCGATCTCGAGGACGATCCCCTCGAGATGGACAACCTTGCGGCCGACCCATCCCGGGCCGCCGAGCTCCTCTCCTGGGCGGAACTCGTCTGAGCTTCAGACCGCCGCGTGCTCGTCCGTGGGGACGACCGTCGCCTGAACCTTGAACTGGCGCCGGATCGCATCCGCGATCTCCTGCAGCTTCACGGGCTTTGAAATGTAGTCGTCCATGCCCGCGCTGATGCAGAGCTGGCGGTCGCTTTGCATGGCGTTGGCCGTGAGCGCGATGATCTTCGGCTGGCGGGTCGGGGCGATCGAAAGGCGGATGCGGCGGCTGGCCTCGAAGCCGTCCATCTCGGGCATCTGCACATCCATGAGGACCAGGTCGTAGTGCCGGTTCTCCAGGGCCGCGACCACCTCGATGCCGTTGCCCACCGCGTCCGCGCGGTAGCCGAGCCGCTCGAGCAGCCGCAGCGCCACCTTTTGGTTGATCGGGTTGTCCTCCGCGAGGAGGACGCGAAGGGGGATCGCCTCGCCGAGAATCTTGTCCACGTGCTTTGCCACGGTGGCGGAGGCCGTGGCGGAGGACTTGAGCAGCGTGGTGACGGCCTGGAGGAGAGCCGCATTCTTCAGGGGCTTGAAGACGCTCACGCAGGGCAGGTTGTCCACGACGGGAGGCGAGACCGGCTCGCCAAAGGGAAGCAGGACGATCCGCGGGCACTTGATCTGGAGCAGCCTGGAAAGCGGGCGCACGTCCCCGGTGCGGTCGTCATCGACCACGAGCAGGACGGGGGGCGTGGGCATCGCGGCCGCAAGGCGGGAGGCGGCCGCGGTGTCGGACGCGATGACGCAGGTGGCGCCCCAGGCGTCGAACAAGGTCGAGAGGCGCGCCTGGGTGACGGGGTTGTCCTCGACGCAGAGCACCGACGCATTGCGCAGCTGGGAGGGAGCCGCAGGGGGCGGCTCGACTCCGGCCGCCGGATCGGCCCGTTCGGTGAGGATGTCGAAGAGGAAGGTCGACCCCACCCCGGCGACGCTTTCCACCCGGATGCCACCGCCCATGAGCTCCGAAAGGCGCCGGCAGATGGCCAGGCCAAGGCCTGTGCCGCCGTACTTCCTCGTTGTGGACGAGTCGACCTGGCTGAAGACCTTGAAGAGGCGGTCGGCCCGGTCCGCCGGGATGCCGATGCCCGTGTCGCGAACGGCGAACTCGAGGAACATCCGGCCCGGCGCCGCCGCGGCGGATTCCGCCCTGCGCACCTCCACGGAGACGCTCCCCTTGGGAGTGAACTTCACGGCGTTGTGCACGAGGTTGACGATCACCTGGCGCAGCCGCGTGACGTCGCCGACGATCCACGGCGGAACGTCGGAGGCGATGTGGTAGCCGATCTCCAGCTTCTTCGCCGATCCCTGCACCACAAAGAGGTCAAGCGCGTCCTCCAGGCAGGACACGATCTCGAAGGGCACCTGCTCCAGGTCCATCTTTCCCGACTCGATCTTTGAAAAGTCCAGGATGTCGTTGATGAGCCCGAGCAGCGCCTCGCCGGAAGTCCTTATCGTGTTCGCAAAGTCGCGCTGTTCGCCGGTGAGCGCCGTGTCCATGAGCAGGCTCGTCATGCCGATGACGCCGTTCATCGGGGTCCGGATCTCGTGGGACATCGACGCCAGGAACTCGCTCTTCGCCCGGGAGGCCTCGTCGGCCTCCGCCTTGGCGCGCCGGAGCTGGTGCTCGGTTTCCACCCGGCTGGTCACGTCCTGGACGGTGCCCACGATTCGCGAGGGCGGTCCCGCGTCGCCATCGGTGATCGACTTCGAGCGCATGTACACCCATCGCCAGTCCCCCGATCGCGCCCGAACCCGGTACTCGAGGTCGATCAGGGCGACCGTTCCAGCGAGCTGCTCGTCGGAACGCGCGCGCATCAGCGGAAGGTCCTCCGGATGCACGAGGGAACGCCAGGCGTCGAAGGTGGTCGGCATCCGGCTGTGCTCATAGCCGATGAGGGCCCAGAGACCCGGGCTGTAGTAGACCTGGTTCGAGGCCAGGTTCCACTCGAAGATCCCGATGTGGGTCGAGTCGAGGGCGAGGCGCAGTCGCTCGTCCGACAGCTTCAACCGGGCCTCGACGCGGCGGCGCTCCTCGTTCTCCCTCTGGAGCTGCTGGTTGGAATGCTCCGCGGCCAGGCGCCCGACCAGGGCCCTCCGGGCAAGGTGGACGACGAGCCCGAGCAGGCAGGTGACGCCGATTCCGGCGGCAAGGGCAAACTCGGGCAGGAAGCGGCGGTCGCGCGCGTACGTCTTTTCCGACGGCGCAAGGCTGATGTGGATCCGGCGTTCGGCAATGGTGTACTCCCGCTCGACGCGGAGGGCGTTGCTGCGCGTCGGGCTCGGCCCCGCGTCAAAGACAAGGCTGTTCGCGATGGCGATGGACACGTGGTAGTCGTCCGAGAGCTTCTGGTCCGCGATCACGTTCGTGAAGAACTGCGAATACAGGTACTCGGCGGCCGCAAAGCCCCCCGGCCGCCCGGAGCGCATGATCGGCGCATAGATGACAAACCCCGCCTTCGGGCGCCCGAGGATGTCCGTCGTCGGGGACACGGCGGGCTGGTTGTCCGCAAACGCCCGTTCGATCGCATCGCGTCGCGCCGGGTCGGACAGGTGGTCGTAATTCATCGCCCCCTCGTTGCCCTGGCTGGCCCATTTGGTGTGGTCGGTCGTGTCCACCTCCTCGATCGAGACGCAGCCGGAGGGCGCCGACTCCCGCATCTGGGTCGTGGCGTCGATTTCCCAGAGGGCGGAGTCGTTGTCCGGGGCGTCCCCCCAGTTCCGGGCGATGCGCTCGATCTGGCCCGTCTCGTGATCCAGGGCGTTGTTCACCTTCTGGGCCAGCCGGTCCATCGTCGTCTGCGTCTGGATGTTGACGTACTCGAACTCACGCTCGCGCAGGCCCATCCAGAGGATGAGGGTGAGCATCAGGCTCCCGATCACCACGGGAATCGCCGTCCACTCGGGCGGCCCCTCGCCGTTCCGCCGATTCTCCCGGAGCGCCAGCAGCACCAGCGCCACGCCGAAGAGGATCAGGGCGACCGCGGTGACGGGCTGCGTGGCCGTGTCGGACCCAAAATTATAGACCGAGGAAAACCCCCCGGCATAGCCCAGGAGCGTCGCCAGCCCCACGGAGGCGAGCACCGAACCTGCCGCGGCCTCCGTGAAGAGCCGGGCCCTGGGCCTCGACCCCCAGGCGTGCCAGACAAGCGTGAGCGAACCGAGGCACTGGCAGGTCGCCGTGATCGCCGCGATCCTTCCGAACTGCGGCAGGTTATCGAAGCCGGTCTCGCGCCCAAGCAGGGTGCCGAGGCTCAGGTCCCGGTTGAAGAGGCATTCAGCCAGCCTCAGGAGGGAAAGGCCCGCCGGCAGCAGCGCCACCCACCCCGCCGACCGCCAGCCCTGCTCCCGGGCCACCAGCACAAGGCCCAAGGCTAGAAACCCGATCGCGGCCTCAAATCTGATTTCGGAAAGGGTCTTCCAGACGGGCAGGTTCCAGTCGAGGTGGAAGAGTCCGGAGAGCCCTGCGGCGCCAATTCCGGCGAGAACCAGGGCCAGAAGCCAGGAAGCCTCCTCAAGCCACATTCTGCGCGGCATGGTGGGAAGGGTTGGCATGGCGGGAGTTACCTCGGAAATTTATGGCAGGGCCAAAGCAAAGACTCCGGCCAATGAATCAGATTGCAGGGTTCCCGCAATGGCGATTTCCGCCGTGCAATGCCCTTCAGGGCCGCTGCCCGGGTGCGATCGCGGGAGCCGGCGCGGATGCCTTGGCCCCTGCCTGCGAAGGCTGGGCCAGATTGTGCAACAGGCTTCCCGGGCCCTTGGCCAGGCTCCAGGAGGGCTTCTCGACGCTCCCGGTCATCCGCATCTCGAACACGTCCGAAAATGGGGCAAGGACCGCCCCCACCAGCACTTCCGGCAGCAGCTTGCTCTGCCCAAAGGGATAGATCTTCGCCTTGATGTCGAGCTCATGCCGGTCAAGCACGTAGGTGCCATGCGCATCGATCGCGGAATTGGCCCCTGTCACCTTCACGTCCGGAAATTCCAGCCGCGCGCCGTCGATCTTGAAGCTGGTGCGGGCCGTGGTGAAGCGGAGCGAGGTGAACTTCAGGAGCTCCGACAGCAGCCCGAGCATGCGCACCTTGCCGAGCTCGGCCCCCTCCAGGACAGCATCCCCCCCTCCCTTGTAGCTGTACGGGGCTCCGAACCGCCCGGTCGCCGACACGTTCAGGGTAAAGCGCACGTTGGCCTTGTCCCCGAGGAACGTCGAGGCGGCCACGGGGCGCGAGCGCTTGCGCTCGGCGACGAAACCCTCCGCGGCGACGATGGCCTGTCCGAGGTTGCCGTTCGTGCAGCTTGCCGAAAACGACACACTCCTGCCGGGTCCGGCTCCGGCGATCTCCAGTCGGCCCGTGGCGGCGCCGCCGGCGAATGCCGCGGTGATCGGCTCGATCTTCACATCGTCCCCACGGAGACCCAAGGTGAGTCCGAGATGGTCCAGCGGCCAATCGTAGAGAGTGAACGGCCCCTCCGAATGAAGCTCGACCCGCGCCGTGCGGGGGGCTTTGCCGGAAGCCTTGGGAATTTCTGCGCTCCCCTTGACGGTCAGGACGGGCGCGCTCCCATACTTGAGGTGGGCGGCGGCCGTTGCGCCGGGAGCCCCGAGGAGCCCGGCCACATCTCCGGGGTCGAGCGAGGAGGTGGCCTCAAATTCCAGGTGATGGCTCCCACCCGGACCCGGGGTGGTCGTCCTGGAAAATGTGGCCGTGACGGATCCGCCGCCCCGTTCCGCCAGGACCTCGATGCCGTCCAGGAAGGCCGGCCGGATGAAGAGAATTGTGCGGACCCGGTCCAGGGCCGTGCCGCGGACAACAGGCTTTCCACCGTCCACCTGCACGAAGGCCGTGGTGCTGCGCCCCCCATCCCTCCACCGGCCCTTGAGATCCACGCTGGCGGCCGGCACGTCCCCCGGAAACGCAAAGTTGCCGAAAAGCGCAGGCCACCACCGTGGAAACCAGGACGAGATCACCATCGGCCGCAGACCACCCTCGAGAAGGAACCGGTAGCCCCCCGTGGCGATGTCCTGTTCGTAACTCCCGCGGGCAAAGTTGTCGCCGGACCTGACATAGGCCTCGGGAGCCGAGAATTGTCTCCCGTCAAAGTTGATGCGGGCCCGTGCGTCGTCGAAATCGACACCCCGCACCGTCAGGTCGTGGGTGGACACGCGGGCGGTCGCACGCGCGAACTTCCAGTCCGGCCCGAGCTGCGCGCCGCCGTCGATCCGGATTGGCTCCCGCGGGACGGCAAATTTCCGAAGGTCCCGGTGCACCCGGGAGGACGCAAGGTCGATGGCCCCGGGCGCAAGCGACCCATCGAGGCGCAGGTATGCCGTCTTTGCCTTCAGGTCTGCGTCCACCCCTGCCGAGAGGGGAACGCCCAGCAGCAACCCGCAGGCCTCGACCCGAAGCCCCGGCAGGGGCCCGGGCTCGATCGAGGCGAACGGCGAGGTGACCGTGACTCCCTGCGCCTCGACGGCCCCGGCGGTGACGTCGACATCGCCCAGCTTGAACTGCCGCGAGCCCGCGCCCGCCGTTCCCCGGATCCTTGCCCGGACCGCGGTTGCGGAGATCCCCCTTGGCAGCCTGAGAGTGTCCGCCTGGACCTGGGCCTCATAGGGCATGCTCCCGCTTCCAACGATTGGGATCCGGATGCCGGCCTGGATGTTTTCGCCCTGAATCTCGTACGGAGCGGACAAGTGGAATCCCCGCGCCAGCAGGGAAACGTCCGCCAAGGTTACGCCTGAGTCCGACGTCGAAAGGGTGGCCCGAAGCAGCGGGTCCTCCAACGCGCCGAGGCCCTGGGCGGCAGCGCCGAGCCGCCGGCTAAGGCGGGCGTAGTTCTTTGCGAGCAACTCCGCCAGCGGCAGCGGTGCGGCCCTGCCCGGATGCGAGCCCCCGACCCGCAGGGTCCCCCGCGCGAGCACCTCGAGCCCGCCGACCCGGCAGGTCAGGTATTCGATCTTCACATCCGGCCCCTCGGGAACGAAGGCCGCATCCAGGTCGCGGACCACCTGTTCGCTCCTCCCAGACGGGGAAAGCATGGAGGGAACGCGCAGGCTGAAGCCCGTAAGGCGCAGCTCCAGGGGCTCGAACCTGTCGGCGATCAGGGCCCACGGGCGCACGCGCACATAGATCGCTTCGGCAGTCGCCACCGGTTCGTCGAACGAATCCAGGGTGAGCCGCGCGTCCCGTATGAGAACCCGTCCCGATGGGTCAAAAAAGGTTCGGCCGAAGCTCGCATGCATGCCGGAGGCCTCGAGCCGGGCCTCAATCTCGCGGACAACAAATCCGGGAAGCTCGAGCTCCCGGGTCATTGCGAGGTAGGCCTGGGCCGCTGCCAGCAGGCTCAGGACCAGCCAAAGGGTCCAGACAACCAGCGTGCCAAGGGCCGACCCGCACGTTCGCGCATGGCGAAGGCTGAATTGTACGATTCGCCGGTACATGTTCCGGACGTCAATGCGCAGGGGGCGCGGGCACTGGCCCGGGATCGCGGGCCCCGTAGGTGATTGTCCAGAGCGCGTCGATCAGGGGCTGCTCGATGTCAAAGACAGCGTCGAATTCGCGGGATCCGGCGATCTGGCGCGAGGCTCCCAACCGGTCCGTGAACCAGAGCGTGCTCACGCTCGTCTGCTCGCGCCCCTCGCCGCCGGGGAGGGCCACTCTTGCGTCCAGTCGGTATTTCCAGGGGCGGTCTTCGCCGTCCACGCTCACGCGGTCGGCGAAGGAGTCGGCCTCAAAGCCCTTGGCCCGCAGCGTCCGGAGCCGGGCGAGCACGGTCCGGACCGCGTCGGAGGGAGTGGGGCCGCCCGGAGTCGCCGTCCAGTTCAGGACGGAGGCGCCGGTGGCCAGGTTGGTGAGGGAAAGGCCCGTGATGCTCGCCCCTGCGGGCAGGTCCCGCAGGAGCCGGTCGCGCCACTCGCGGGGTGCCACCAGGGTGTCACGGAGAATGTCGGGATCCACGGCGTACACCGACGACTCGCTGGTGAGGCGCGCGTAGGCGTGGTTGTCACGGCGGTTCGCCACTCCGAGCTGGAGGACGATTGGCGGGGAGGAGGCCGCAGCGCGGGAGCCTTGCGCAAGGGGCTGGAGGGTGATGCTGATCTGGCGCTCCGGGCGGTTGAAGCCCCAGTTCTCAAGATCGGCAGCCTGCGGCGCGTCGCTCAGGAAGCTCTCGGCGGTCAGCTGCGAGAGCTGGCTGAGAAGGCCGTGCACGGCCTCGGAATCCGCCGGCCTGGCCTGCGGACCCTGGCCTGCCGACCCAGGGAGCACGATCTGCCAGCCGGCCGGGCCGGCGGGCTGGTCCTGCGCGGTCGGCTCGAGACGCTGCAGGGTCAGGTCCGGGTGGTTCGGCTCGGAGAGCGTGATCGCCGACACCGCGTCCGGGTCCAGGTCGAGGACGTGCGTGTCGCGCAGCTTTTCCTGCGCGTCCTGCAGGGTTTCCATCAACGGGCCCGGGATCACGACCGTGAACAGGGCCGCACGGTCCTCAAGCTGGGCGTAGTACTCCCGGCCTCCCCCCGCGGCGGCGGCCGAGTCCACGGGCTGGCCGACAAGGAGGGTTTCCCGGCGGTTTCTCCCCTCGAGGGTCACCCGCAGGAAGGGGGCCGCCGCCGGCAGCGGAAGGCCGGGGGACGCCGGCACAAAACTCTTCACGCGCAGGGCGTCGAGGTCGTTGATGGCGAGCTTCACGGCATCGGTGCTGGCACGCGCCAGGATCGGCGTCTCAAAGCGCCAGCGGTCCGGGTCGCGCCGGATCCGGACCCTCACGCCGGCGGGCGCGCCGATCTGCAGGTTGAGGGAGCTGGCCTCGAACACGGGGATCGTCAGCAGCGTGTCCGCGCGGATCTGGTCCACCCGCAGCGAAAGGCTGTCCGCAAGTTCCCGGCCCACGACGTCGATCCGCTTGCCGTCGGAGGTGAGCAGGTAGAGGCGGTCTCCCACCTTGGTCACATCGCCCAGGCGAAGCGTGGTCGTGACCGGCTCGGTGCCGGTGGTGTCGGGGCCGCCGGAGGTGAATTCGACGACGATCTTCGGCTGGTCCAGGCCGTAGTCGGCCAGCGACTGGCTGCTGCTGGCGAGGTCGGCTACGCTGAAGCTGGCAGATTGCTCGAGAAACTGGAGGTCGCTGAGGATGCGGCCCACGGCGTGGGGGTTCGCGGGCCACTCGATCGGCTGGGTCAGGAACCAGGTCTCACCCCGGCGCTCCAAACCGAAGGAGCCGGACGGGCCCGTGACACGGAGCGCCCGGATGTCGGCGGCCTCGGCGCCCAGCACCCGGCGCCGGACCTCGAGCGCGGCGCGCTCCGTGCGCCAGTCGCCCTCGAAGCGGAAGATGAAGAGGAACAGGGCGGCGTTGAGCAGCAGCAGTACGAAGGTGACTTTGGTGCGCATGGAAGTGGTTGGGTTCAGTTGCGCCTTGTCCAGTGGACGGCGAGCCCGAGCAGGATGGCCGCGCCTGGCAGGACGAGCAAGATGGTGAAGCGGAGCTTTCTCAGTTCAGCCGCGCTCAGCGAAAGCTGGAAGCGCTCGATCGGGCGGGCGGGAATATTCAGCTCGGTGTCGCGGTCCGCCATCCAGTTCACCGTGCCCAGGAGCATGTTGAGCGAGCCGGCGCTCTCAATCCGGCCGTTTGCGATGAGGTCGCCCGTGCCGAAGACGACCAGCCGCCCGCCGCGCACGCTGAAAGGCAGGTTGTCGCGGGTGGCCACCCGCTCCGAGGCCACCGCGATGGGAAGCCGGTCCGGCGGATCCGCGCCGGGAAGCGGCCGGACGTCCACCCCCGGGTTGTAGGCCGCCTGGCCGCGGGAGCGGTAGTTCACCTCGCCCCATGCCGTGGGCGAGCAGAGCGCGATCGCAATCGTGGACAGCCCGTACCCGGCGGCGCGGGCCGTGTCGGGCCTCACGGTGCCCGCCGGGCCCACGCGCAGCAGGATCCCGTAGTTGACCAGCGCCTGGGTGATCGGATGGCTGGGAAAGTCGCGGAGGATGAGGTCGCCATCCTCCGTCATGTTCTCGGCCCCGACATCGAGCACCAGGTCGTCGTCCGCCGTCACGCCCCAATCGAGCAGCAGGTCGGTGAGCCCGTGCGGATAGCCGGGCGCCAGGAACAGGACGAGCCTGCCGGCGTTGTTGCCGAGGTATTGGCGGAGCAGCTCCTTCTCGTGCGCCGAGAACGGGCTCTGCGGGGCGACAGCGATCAGGAGCGAGGCGTCCTGGGGGATCCGGCGCGCCGCGGAGAGATCGACCACGTCCACGTCGAAATTGCGCTGGCGAAGCTGGTCGCGCGCGGTCGAAAGGCCCCGGACCGGGTCCACGTCATCGGGGCGCAGCTCGCCGTGGCCGGTCAGGAAGTAGATCTTCTTCCGTTCGGGGTTCGACACCGTGAGGATGGAGCCGGTGATCACCTGTTCGCCGACGAACGCCCGCCGCTCCCGGTCCGCCACCTGGTACAGCTCGTCCCCGGTGAGCTTGATCTGGTGCTCCCCGGAACTCACCAGGATTTCGCCCGCCTGGTCCAGGCCGAGCTGGTCCGCGCGGCGCCGGCCCTGGAAGATGTCGAGATACTCCACGGAGACCCTCCCATCGGGGCTCGACTCGGTCGCGTAGGCGTATTCCCGGAGAAGCCCCCGGATCTCCGGGCCCGCGGCGCTCTCGGCCTCCCCGACGACGACGCGCACGGGACTGCGCAGCTCGCGCAGGTAGGCAAGCGTCTCGGGGGAGAGCGAGTAACGGCGGTACCGCGTCAGGTCGAAGCGCCAGGAATGGCTTCCCGCAAGGTAGTTGAGCCCCCCGAAGAGCGTCATGAAAAGCACGGCCTGGACGACCAGGTTCGCGGTCCGGACCCAGCGGGCGAGGCGGAAACTTTCAAGGGCTTTCATGGCGTGGCGCTCAGCTGTGCATGTGCCTCGCCTCCACGCTCAGGATGCTGAAGATGAGCGCGAGCACCGTGCCGCTGAGGTAGAACAGCAGCTGGCGGGTGTCGACCACGCCCCGGGTGAAGTCCTCGCGGTGCTGGAAGATCTGGGCGTACTCCATCGCGCTCTTCAGCGGATGGAGCGCGTTGCTGTTGAGCCAGGATGCGTCGGGGAGGTAGTACCCGCCCACGAAGATGAGGAGAAAGAGCATCGCGAAGCAGAGGATGCCCGCCACGGCCTGGTTGCGGGCGAGGGAGCTCGCCAGCACCCCGAGCGCGATGAAGAGCAGGCCCGAGACCGCGATGAACAGATAGCCGCCGAGCAGGGGGCCGAGGTCGAGCAGGTGCGGGTCCCCGGAATACCGGCGCAGGACGTAGAAGAACCCGCCGGTCGAGACCCAGAGCGCCAGATACAGGCCGTACGCGGCCCCAAACTTCCCGAGCACGACCTCCGTCGTTGTGACCGGCGCCGTGAAGAGCGTCTCGATCGTCCCGAGCCGGCGCTCCTCCGCCAGGCACTTCATCGTGAGGAGCGGGACCATGAACATGACCGGCACGGCAAAGTATTGGAAGAAGGCGATCGCCGGGGAAGCGTCCTGCGGCGCCTGGCTGTAGCTCTCCAGGATGGACGTGAACTCAAACCCCATGACGAGGAGAAAGATGAACGCGGCCACGTAGGTGCTCGGGCTCACCAGGAGCATGCGGACCTCGTGCGAGAGGATTGTCCAGAAGTGCTTCATCGTTTGTCCACGGTCTCCCAGCTTCGCCTCGTTGCCGCAAGGAAGAGATCCTCGAGGGTCGGCTGGGCGCGGCTGAGCGCGCGGACGCGAAGGTTTTGCGCGAGCAGGGCCCTCAGGAGCGGCTCTCCGAGCTCCTCAGCCCGCTCGGTCGTCAGCGTGACCTTCCGGAAGCCGTCGGCGTCGGCCTCCTCCTGCCTGGCGACCTTCAGGTTGGGATCGAAGGCGGCAAGCAGGGCCGCAAACCGGGCGGGATCCCCGGCGACCTCCAGCCGGTAGGTGGTGAGGCCCAAAATTTCCCGGCGCAGCGCCGCGGGCGCGCCCTGCGCGACGACGCGTCCGCGGTTGAGGATGAGCACCCGGTCGCAGGTGACCTCGATCTCCGCGAGGATGTGGCTCGAGATGATGACCGTCATGCGGCCCCGCAGCCCCGCAATCAGGTCGCGGACGATCAGGATCTGGTGCGGGTCGAGTCCGATGGTCGGCTCGTCCATGATGATGACGGGAGGCTCGGCGAGGATCGCCTCGGCGATCCCCACCCTCTGCCGGTAGCCCTTGGAGAGCCGGCCGATGATCGAATGGCGGACCCTCTTGAGGTCGCACAGCTCAAGCACCTCGTCGAGGCGCGCGCCGAGCTTGCGGCGCGCCACCTCCTTCAGGCGTCCGCGGAAGTAGAGATACTCGCTCACCCTCATGTCCCCGGGCAGGGGATTGTTCTCGGGCATGTAGCCCACGCGGCGCTTGATCTCGTCGGGCTGCGTCGCGACGGGGTAGCCGCAGATGCTCACGTGCCCGGCGGTCGCGGGCAGGTACCCGGTCAGGATCCGCATGGTCGTGGACTTTCCGGCCCCGTTCGGTCCCAGGAAGCCGAGCACCTCGCCGCGGGCGACCGTAAAGCTGATGTCGTCCACCGCGGTCACGCCCGCGTACGTCTTCACAAGGTGGGAGACATCGATGGCGGGAGGAAGGGGGGCGGACATGCGTGTTAGCGGGAACTTTCCTTCTCCAGTGTGACTTCGCCGGCGCGGAAATGCTGGCGCCTCCCGTGCTCGTCGCGGAGCAGCAGAGCCCCGTCTTCGTCGACACCCACCATGGTCCCGCTCAGGCGGCGCCCGCCCTCGAAGAGGGTCACCCGCCGTCCGTTCAGGACATCGTAGCGTTGCCACATCTCCACGAGGACCGCCTTGTGCCCGCCCTCCACAAAGCTCCCGTAGGCCAGGAGAACCCGCCCCACGATCGCGGCCGTCAGGCGGTTGAAGTCCAGCCGCGCCCCGGTCAGCTCCGACAGGGAAACCGCGCGGTCCCCAAGGTCCCCGGGCCAATCCCCCGCGGGGCTGTTCACGTTGAGTCCCAGGCCGAAGACCAGGTCCCGGATCTGGTCGGAGTCGACCCGCGCCTCCGTCAGCATTCCCCCGGCCTTGCGCCCGTTGAAGAGGATGTCGTTCGGCCATTTCAGGCCGGGGGCGACGCGCGCAAAATTTGCGATCAGCTCGCAGAGGTTGACCCCCATCCAGAGCGTGAAGGTCGCCATGTCGGCCGGCGGCAATTGCGGGCGGAAGGCAAAGCTTGCATAGAGGTTGCCGTTGGACTCGCTGTGCCACTGTCGGCCAAACCTTCCCCGGCCCTTGACCTGCCGGCGTGCGAGGATTGCGAACGGCGTCGGCCGGCCCGCGCTGAGCTGGCGGGCGGCTTCGTCGTTCGTGCTGTCCACCTCATCCAGGAGCACGAGGTTGAAGCCGCGCGGGCGCACCTTGACCTGGAGGTCGATCAAGCCCGCATGCAGGTCTTCCGGAGGCGAGAGAAGGCGGTAGCCGCGGGCCCTCCTCGCCTCAAATTTAAATCCCTGCTCCCGAAGCTTCTCCATGTGGTGCCAGACGGCCACCCGGCTCACGCCGAGCTTCGCGGCCAGCGCCGCGCCGGAGACCCAGCTACTCTCGGAGTTCAGCAGTTCGCCCAAGATGGCCTGCTCTGGGTTTGGCATCTGCTGCGGCCGGGGCTTCAGTATCCCAGATCGGCCCCCAGGCCCAGGCTGCCCTTCGCCCCCCATCCCCAGTCCATGGTGCGCATGTAGGTGTCCTGCGTCGCCTTCCTGATGAATTCCCCCTCGGCGGGATCGCCCGTCTTGCTGATGGTGTCCGCCTCCTCGTTCAGGTCCTTGATGTTGGCGAGGCGCTCGTCCTGGTAGTACATCTGGAGGGCGCGGTCGCCGTTCGACATCGAAAGGAACGGGATATGCCAGCGGTCGAGCACCTTGGTGTCCCAATCGCTCAGGTACCTCTTGATCGCGATCGCCTCCAGGCCCTCCCTGGTGTAGCTGTTTCGCTCGGTGAAGACCGGGGACCGTTCACCCCACACCTGGTACTTGGGAAGGCGGATGATCCCGTTTTTCGGCTGGTCGGTATCGGCGGGTGCGTCGGCCGCGGGCGCGTTGTCCTCCGGCTTCTTGGGAGCGAACTTGGGCATGCTGTCGACCAAGGCATTCGCAATGTCGGAATCGGTGATCTGCCGGTCCTCGGTCTTGGCGGGCGGTGGCGGCTGCACCTTGGGGGCCAAGGCTGCGGCCGAAGCAAGTGCCGGGGGGGTGGACGCGGGCGCCGGGGCCTCGGCGGGCTGGGCAAGGACCGGCCCGGCTCCGGCCAAAATTGCCAGCAGGGGGAGAAAGCGGGTCGCCGGGGTGCGTGTCGCAACGAGGGGGGTCATATCCTTCTCAGAAACCTGACATACTCCCCGGTTCCGTGCAATCCGAACCTGCCTTCGCCGGTCCGGTCTTTTCTTGTCGCAACGGGCGCCGATTCCCGCTTTTCAAACATCCTGCCCATGAAGCTCTTCATCGCTGGCCACCAGGGGATGGTGGGCTCCGCCCTCGTCCGTCGGTTCTCGGGCGAGCCCGGGGTCGAACTCGTGCTCCAGACCCGCTCCCAGCTCGACCTGACCGACCAGGCCGCGGTCGAGGCGTTCTACGCCCGTGAGAAGCCCGACGTCGCCGTCATCGCCGCCGCCAAGGTCGGCGGCATCCACGCGAATAACACCTACCCGGCGGAGTTCCTCCAGTCCAACCTCGCGGTCGCGCTCAACACGATCCACGGCGCCTGGAAGCACGGGGTTCGCCGCCTGCTCTTTCTCGGAAGTTCCTGCATCTATCCGAAGGACGCCCCCCAGCCCATGCCCGAGGAGTGCCTGCTGACGGGGCCCCTCGAGCCGACCAACGAGGCCTACGCCATCGCAAAGATCGCCGGCCTGAAGCTCTGCCAGACCTACCGGAGGCAGCACGGAGCCCTGTTCCACTCGGCCATGCCCACGAACCTGTACGGGCCGGGCGACAACTATCACCTCCAGAATTCCCACGTTCTTCCGGCCCTTCTCCGCAAGTTCCACGACGCGAAGGCGTCGGGGGCCGCCGAGGTCGTCGCCTGGGGCACCGGGGCTCCCAAGCGCGAATTCCTGCACGTGGACGACATGGCCGACGCCGCGGCGTTTCTCCTCCAGCTCAAGGATCCTCCGGACTGGGCCAACATCGGCACCGGCACCGACGTCACCATCCGGGAATTGACCGGGATGGTCGCCGCCGTCACAGGCTTCCCCGGCAAGGTCGTCTGGGACTCCTCGAAGCCGGACGGCATGCCGCGCAAGCTCCTCAATGTCTCCCGCATGGCGGCCCTCGGGTGGCGCTCCAAGATCGGCCTCCGCGAGGGGCTCGAGAGGACCTGGGCCAGCTTCCTGGAGGAGAAGGCTTCGGGAAGGCTGAGGGTCTGAGGTGGGGCCGGGCTCGCCCTTGCTACTATGAGCGGGCATGGACACAAAATCGGTCGGCGTTCTTGGCGAGATCGACGCGGGCCTTGAGGCAGGTGCTTCAGACTGGCAGTTCAAGGGGGGTGAGCCCTGCCACGTGCGGATCCACGGCAGGATCGCCCGTCTTGGCCAGTCTCCGCTGGCCGCTCCGCATCTGCAGGCCGTCGCCCGTTCGGCCCTGGGTGCATCGGCGTTGATTCCCAAGGACCTCGATGCCGCGTTCGAGTACCGCGGGGAGTACTTTCGCTTTCACTCCTACTCGGCGGAAGGCGTGTTTTGCTTCAACCTCCGCCACATTCCAAGCGCCATCCGGGACCTCGATTCCCTCTCGGTCCCGAGAGCCTTTCGGGATGCCGTGCTTGCCTGCCCCCGGGGCCTGGTTCTTGTCACCGGCTCCAGCGGCTCGGGAAAATCCACAACAATCGCGGCGGCCATCGACCACCTGAACCGAAGCAGGCCCGGGGTCATCCTTACCTTCGAGGATCCGATAGAATTCCGGCATCGCAACCAACTGGGGCTGGTGAGGCAGATGGAGAAGGGCCGGGACTTCACCAGTTTCCCGGACGCGCTGAGGGGCGCCCTGCGCAGCGACCCGGATACTCTGCTCGTGGGCGAGATGCGCGACGGGGAAACGATTGCAGCGGCAATCACGGCTGCGGAGACCGGCCACCTTGTACTCGGAACGATGCACTGCGCCACTGCCCGTGACGCCGTTTCCAGGATCGTGGACGCCTGCCTCGGGAACCGGGCGGCGGAGGTACGGGGTCAGCTTGCGAAGAACCTCGTGGCCGTCCTCGCGCAGCAGTTGGTCCCATCGCTCGATGGGCGACGCACGGCAGCCTTCGAGCTCATGCTGCCAACCCCCGGTGTCCGGAACCTGATTGCGGACCCGGCGGGCAAGTGCGGCCTGTTGCCCAACGAAATTGCGACGGGAAGCGCTCACGGAATGGTCTCGATGGACCAGTCCCTGGAGGACTTGTGCCGGAAGCGCATCATCGACCGGGCCCAAGCGCTACGGTTTGCCTTCAATCCAGCCGGGCTCGGGCCCTTGCCAGGGGCTTCCAGAGCGGGTCCCCCGGCATGAATTGGTCGCATGCAGCGGCGGCAGCCCTGCTGTCCCTCGCGTCAACGGGCCGGGCCGAATCACAGGCTGGCCCGGGATCCACTCTCCTTCCGTCGTACCACCTGTCCCCTGTGCCGGCGGAGGGTGCGGCCCCGGATCCCCTGGAGGAACCGGTCCGTGGCTACCGGGCGTTGAACACCCCGGTCGCGGCAGCTTTCCTTTCGGTGAGCCGGTCTTACGGGGTCACGTTCGTGCTCGATCCGGGTCTGTCGGGCAGCGTCACGCTCGAGGTCCGCGGCGGCACCGTCCGGGATCTGGTCGCCGCGCTCGCTGAGTCCCAGGGTTGCACCTGGGAGCGGGAGGGGAGGCTGATTGCCGTACGGAAAAACGAGGTTCGGTTCTACGAGATCGACTATCCGCAACTGACCCGCTCGGCCCAGGGCGCGGCCACTGTGGTGCTCTCCGCCCAATCGGGCACGCAGCCCACGGGGAGCCTTCCAGTGCCCTCTGCGCAGAGTTCCGCTGCAGTCGCCCTTGGGGGCGGTACCCAAGCGGACCAGACAAGCCTCTCGATCCAACAGCAGAACCAGACGACCTTTTGGTCCGACGTCCAGTCCGAGCTGTCGGCCCTCAGCCAGCCCGGCGAAACGGTGTCTGTGAACAAGCTCGCGGGCCTTGCCATTGTCGCTGCGCCTCCCCGCCGTCAGGAGGAATTCCGCTCCTTCCTCGAGATTCTCAACCGGCGCATCTCGCAGCAGGTCCGCATCTCGGCGCGGGTCGTGGAGGTTGGTTTGGATTCGCAGCACCAGCTGGGAGTTGACTGGACGGTCGCGGCATCGAGGCTCGGCGGTCTAGCGATCAACGGGCTGACTACGAAGACCGGCTTTGGCGCGATCGGCGGCCAAACCCTGGTTCCAGGCACGATCACCGGCACCCTCTCTGCGGGAAAAGTCTCGGCCGCAATCAGCGCCTTGCAGGAACAGGGCAGCGTCCGGGCGGTGTCCAATCCTTCGGTCCTCAGCCTGAGCAACCAGACGGCCTTTGTGAAGGTGGGCACCGAGCAGACCTTTTTCTCCCTTTCGAATTCCACGACCATCAACCAAAGCGGGGCCGCCACGCCGTTCTCGACGACCCAAAACACCTACTCCCAAAACCCAATCACGATCGGAACCGTCCTCTATGTGACCCCGGAGGTCAACGGAGACGGAACGGTGACCGTGGACGTTCTTCCCGCAATCACCCAGCTGATCGGGATCGACTCATCCCCGGACGGTGCGCAGACGGCGCCGCGCATGGACATCAAGTCCCTCTCGACGATCGCCCGGCTGCACCCAGGCGAATCCGTGATGGTCGGCGGCCTCATTTACGACGAGGCTTCCGAGCAGTCACAGAAAGTTCCCCTCCTGGGAAGCATCCCCCTTGTCGGACGGGCCTTTGGAACCACCGGAGGGGCCAGGACCCGCACGGAGCTCGTGATCTTCCTGACTGCCGAACTGGTGAGGTAGACCGGACGCCCATGAGCACGACGCCTTCCGCCCGGGACAATCCCCTCTGGCCGGGCCTCGCCCTGGTGCAATCCGGGGCAATCAGTGAGGAACAGTTCGCCAGCGCAAAGCAATTCTGGCGCAGGAACCCAAGGGAGGGGTTTTCGACGGTGCTGGAGTCCCTGGGTCTCGCCGACCCCCAGCGCGTCGCCGACCTGCTCGCCGAGCAGCACGGGCTTCCCGGGGCCGCGCTCGGCGCGATCCGGCCGGACCGCTCCCTAGCGAGGCTGCTGCCACGCGACGAGGCGTTGCAAAAGTGCGTGGTGGCCTTCGGGCAGTTGGGGACGGCTCTGGATCTCGCGGTGGCCGACCCGGCCTCCTACAATCTCCGCCATGCCGCAAGGGATTTTCCCGGGCGTGAGGCGAGGCTCCATGTGGCGCCCAGGGCGGACATTCTCGGGCTGATCGAAGAGGCATGGCACGAGGCCGCGGTTGCCGGTGGCGGCGCAACCGAGTTGGTCGAAAACCTTCTCCGGGAGGCTGTCGCGGATCGCGCAACCGACCTCCATCTGGAGCCCAGGGAACAGAGCCTTGAGGTCCGCCAGCGGATCGACGGCCATCTGGTTCACAAGCGGTTCCTTGAGCAGGCCATGCGCGACTCGGTCATCCAAGCGGCGAAGATCGCCGGGCGGATGGACATCTCCGAGCGTCGGCTTCCCCAGGACGGCGAGGGCACTCTGGACCTGGGAGCCCGACGCTACCGGCTGAGGTTTTCATCGCTGCCCGCGGTCAACGGGGAATCCATCGTGATCCGGATCATGGACCAGCACGCGGGCGTGCGTGCGTTTGAGCAAATGGATCTTTTTCCCTCGGACATCGCCCATCTGCGCCAGCTTATCGGGCTCCCCGGCGGCCTCGTCTACGTCACGGGTCCGACGGGATGCGGAAAGACCACGCTGCTTCACACCATGCTCCACAATCTTCCCGCGTCGGAGATCCACGGGATGAAAATCGTGGCGCTCGAGGATCCGGTCGAGATCCGCAACCCCCGGACGCTGGTCCAGGTCGGCATCGACGAGCGAATTGGGAGGACCTTCGGGGATCTGCTCCGCCACGTGCTGCGGCACGATCCCGATATCGTGCTGGTGGGCGAGACGCGCGACCGGCCGACCGCGGACATCACGCTCAGGGCGGCCCTCACCGGCCACCTGTGCCTGAGCACAATCCACGCAGGCGACGCCCTGGGCGCGGTCACCCGACTCGCGGACATCGGCCTTGATCCGCTCATTTTCTCCTGCGCGCTGAAGGGGCTGATCTCCCAGCGCCTGGTCCGCCGCCCGTGCCCGGCATGCCGGATCCCCCATCCTCAAGCGGGTTCGCTTCTCGATCGGTTCCGCGGACTGCTGGCAGCGGACGGAATCGGCCCCGGCGATGCCGCATTCGTCTCCGCGGGCGCGGACCGCGGTTGTGCTCAATGCCATGGACGCGGTTTCCACGGAAGGACGGCTATCTTGGAGGTGTTCCCCCTTTCCGGGCTTGAGCGTTTGGTTTCCAAGCTCGCACCGCCTGCCGAATTCCTGGCGCCCCTCCGCGCCCGTGGCTGCCGAAGTCTTTTCGAAGACGGTGTGCGAAAGGCCGCACTGGGACTGACAACCATCGAGGAGGTCTTTGGCGCCATGGGCGGGCCTCCCGCCGACTTGCTAGTATCCTGGGCATCCTCATGAACCACACCCGCACATCCGCCCCAGGATTCACCCTCGTCGAGATCATGGCGGTTCTCGCCGTGATGGCCGCCATCATTGCAATCGGCGTGCCCGCAATCAGCAAGACCCTGCAAAGCGGCCGGGTCCGCAATGCCGAGGGGACCGCCAACATCCTGAAGGCTGCGATCACCCTCTACCTTGGCAAGCCAGGGTCGCTCGGAACGCTTCCCGTCACTGAAGGCGTCTCCACGGTCCTGACCGGCGAGTATTCCGGAGCCGGGTCCCCCACTGCCGCGGCAATCGCCGCCGCCGCAACGCTGGAAAACGTCCTCCTTGCCGAGTCCGTCCTCGATCGACCGCTCAACCTCCGCATGGGCATCCAGAACTCGGCTGCCACGGGAGCTTCCAACGGCTTCGGCTGGTCGCCCTACACCGAGTCCTTTGGCGGGACCGCCGCCCCCACCCTCAGCTACGCCGCCCTGAGCCGCGCCGAGTGCTCGGTGAGCGATGGAGTCTCAAACCCCGGGTCCAGCACCGGCGCCCACCAGTCCCTCGGCTCCTTCTCTTGCGCGTTCAACCTCAATGGCGATGGCTCAACTTTCCTGCCAAACGGCAGCCGCGTGGCCTACATGATCATCAAGGGCGCCGCCACGGCCGACGCCTACAACCTGGCGCTCGACGTCGATGGAATCAACCTCACCCAGAACACTCTGGCCTCCCCGGCCGGAGCGGATCAGACTGAGGGCCCTGTCGTCTATGCCAAGGATGCGGCCAACACCGGGTCGGTCGATGTCTACATCTACCTCACAAGCATCTGATCCGGGTACGGCATCCGACTCGAGCGCTGTCGTCCTCTGGTGGGGCGCAGAAATCCGGGTACTCGGGCCGGATGGAACGCTTTCGTCGAGGACCCTGACGCCGCGCGAGGACCCTGTCGGCGCGATCCTCGAGATGATGGCAGCCTTGGCTTCCGGCTCGGTGGTCGCTCGGATCGCCTACCACCCTGCTTCGATCGAGCTGCGCGAGGTCGGGTGCCCGGACACCGGTAAGGGACGCATCCTTCGGTCGCTTTCCGGGGAAGTCCCGGCTCTAAAGGCCGCCGGCACGCTCTGGGCCGTCGATCCCGTCGGGAGCGGCCCAGTGGGTCATCGCACCCTTCTCTACATCGATGTCCGTTCCGGACTTCCCAGGCTGATCGATGGCCTCGCGCGCCTCGGGATCCCCACCGTCGGAGCGTGGACGTTGCAGTCCGTGGTTGAGGCCGGGCTGCCGCGCGGCGGCAGCGATGGGGCCTTCTGGGCCGTTGTGGCAGTGCCAGGACGTGCGCTGGTATCCTGCGCGAGTACCAACGGAGAACGCCTCGTGCATTACCATGATGGCCGGGCCATTGCGGAGGGGATTTCGGCGGATATCGGCAGGACCGTTGCTCTGCACGAGGGCGCTGGATCCTTACCGGCCATTTGCGCCTTGGAGGAGGGCCCTGGCATCTCCGACCTGCAAAAGGCCCTCGGCCCGGCGGGCGCCGAAGCATGCTCAATCGCCTGCTTTCTCGGCTTTGCCCGGCTCATTCCCCCAGGAGGCCGTTCAGACTTCCTGCCGGAGTCGTCACGGTTCCCTTCGGGCAAGACGGTCGTGGGGCTGGCCGCGGCCGCGGGGATCCTGCTGCTGGCGGCCTCGGCATGGTTCGCATTTGCGACCTGGCGGGAACAGGAGCAGATGCGGCGGAGCGCCGGCGAAGCCGGCGACCGTCTGGCCCGATTACGCGTCGAAGTGGGTTCGCGGCGGGCAACCGAGGACAGGATCCTCAGGCTGGAACGCTCTCTTGGCCGGTTGCAGGCGCGACCCCAGAGGGTCTTTGAGCTGCTCGCAACAATTTCCCGCATGATTCCCCCCCAAGTCGAGATCGAGGAGATCTCCGCCCAGGACTGCACCTTTGTGGTGCGCGGCAGGTGCGAGGAATCCACCACCGATCCGGGTGGCCCAAGGGCAAGGTTTCGCCGGGACCTCGCGTCTGGAGATCTTCCGTGGACGCTGACCCCGGAGACTGGCAGCTCTGCGGGCCCCGACTTTTTGTGGCATGGAATCTTTCGGTGAAGACCCCCACGAAATCGCTGCATGGACGCCGTCCGTGGGCGGCCGGCCTGGTTTTCATCGCCGGGGTCCTGGGTTGCGCAGCCTCGCTGTCCTACTCCCTAACCCGGCCTGCCCTCTCCAGGGTGTCGCCGGAAGACGCCGGACTTCGACGTGAGTGCAACCTTCTTCGCGGCGCCACCCCCCAGGCCGTCTCCCGGCTTGAGGATCAACTTTCAATAGCTCGCGAATCACTGCCTGCCGCCCCCGATTTCGAAGCATGGCTCGCGCGGGAGTGCGGAAACTGGACATCGCTTGCTTCGGCCACCGACCGCTACCCGGGCCTTGAGGTCCGGCACTACGCCCTCGCTTATAGCCACCCTACCTTGCGCGCCTGGTCCGACATCTTGCAGACGGCAAGGTCACTTTGCGCCCGGCCGGGGGTGTCCGTGGACAGCTTCTCACTCGCCGCCGCCCCCGACGGGGCCGATGCCTTCGTCCAGGCCCAGATTACTCTGACGGCGCGGCTTCGGCCGTAGGGGGAGTTTCCTCCTCCTGCACCTTGTCGCCTTGGTCCTGGCCGCCGGACGCGTACTTCGAGGCCTTGGCGTTCAGCCAAAGCTCACCTTTCGTGTTCAGGTTCAGCCAGAAGATCTCGCCCGCGTGCTCGACAAACACCGGCTTGGCGCGGGGCTTTTCGGGCACCTGGAGTCCGGCGCCGGTCAGCGCCGCCAGCAGTTCGTCCGGCGTCTTGCCGAGGGTCGCCGCGAGGCTCACGGTCTCGCCGGAAAAGGATCCTGTCTTGGTCTTCTTGAGGAGCAGCCTCAGCGCCGCAAGGGGCGACCCTCCGGCGACCTCCGACTGCCCGGCTCCCGCATCCGGGCTCGCGCCCGGGCCCCCACCGCCCTGCCCCGACCCTTCCTCGTCGGCCCTGGCATCCTTTTTGTCGCGTTCGTTGATCCACACGCCGCCGCGCTGGTCCTGGTCGAGCCACCAGAGGCTCTCGCCGATTTCCACGAAGAACGGATTTTCGCCCTGGGCCTCAGGGGCCCTGAGCCCGAGAGCGACAAAGGCCGCCACAAGGTCCGCGTCGGAGCACTTGAGCGCCCGTGAAAGGAATCCCACGCTGCCAGAGCCGCCCTGTCCGCGCCGGCTGCGGCGCATCAACGGGCGGATCTTCTCGAGCAATTCCGGTCCCGTGGGCAGCGGAGCCCCGTTTGCCGGGCCGGAGTCTCGGTCGCGGCCCCTGCCGCCACGCTGGCGGCCGGACTCGGGGGGCGGAGCCTCCGCAGGTTGCTGGACGGCCTCGCCCTCCTGCGGGTCGGCCGTGCCCTCGGCCGGACGGGTGCCCTTGGCGATGCGGAACATTGCCCGGGGCTTTTCCTTGGCATTGATCCAGCGCTCGCCGCGCCGGTTGATGTTCACCCAGTAAAGGTCCCCCTCGTACTCGAGGCATTCGGGCTTGGCGTCCTCGTCCTCGGGAATCGTGAAGCCGCACTCCTTGAGCGCGGTGACGACATCGTCCTCGGACAACTCCCACCGCCGTGCGAGGTGATCGACCCCGACCGACAGGCCGGGTCCCCGTTGGTTGCGCCGCATGTGGGGGCGGATCGCCTCAAAAAATGTCGGCAGCTCGTCCTCGGTCGTGAGCTTGTCCCACTCGTCGCGCTCGCCGTCGTCCTCGGGGGCATCGGGATCCATGTCGCGCTCCGTGTCCCGCACCTTGCGGTAGCCTTCCTCGGAAGCGGCCTTTTCCTCGCCGGCAACGGTCTCGACCTTTTCCTCGGAGGCGGCGGTTCCCTTGAACTTCGCCTCGAACTCGGCGCGGAGCTTGTCCGCCTCCGTCCTTGCGGCGGCGGCAACGGCGTCCTCCAGCGTCCAGTCCCGCTGCGTCGGGCGCCGGGCAAGGCCCGTGAAGGCGAGGGGGTTCTCGGGCGACTGGCGGAAGCCGAGGATTTCCCACTCGTCCCGGCCGAGCTGGTTCAGGAAGGACTCCATCAGCGCGGGCGTTGCGAAGCCGCCCTTGCCGCTTGTGATGACTTTATATTCCCAGACGGGCATGGTTATTTGGAATCTGACAACCGCCCGAGCCTCCCAGAAGGCCTCCGCGTTGCCGAGACAATTCGGGGAAGGCCGTCCCGGGAGGGACGGCCCGCGGCCCCATGAATCCGAGGGGATCTCAATTCAGCTCGTAGATCGCGCAGAGGGCCACGCCGGTGTCCCCGGAAGCGCCCGCAACCTCCGCCGTGTAGCCGCCCGGGGGGAGGGTCAGAAGCAGCTCCGAGTCGGCGGAAGGATTTTGCAGCGTTGGATACGCGTTGGCCTTCGCGGCGACCGCGAGAAGGTTGGTGACCTCGGCAGCGCTGCCGGACGCGGTCCAGCCGGTGTTCTGGGCCACGATCTGGTCCTGGCTGGTGTCCTCCGGGTTGGGGTGATGGATGGACACGGTCGGGTCCGGCAGGGTCCCCGCCACGCTGTAGGGGGGAGGAATCAAGCCCGGACCGATCGCCTGGATCAGGACCGTGCGCGAGGTGGAGCCCACGATGTAGAATCCGCCGATCAGGATGTTGTCATTCGTGCCCACGAAGGCGCGCGCCGAAATCGCGATCAGGTAACCGGGCTTTGCGGCGGTCTCGACATACAGGCTTGCCGCATTCGTCGTCACGCTCCCGCCGCCGTTCGTCGCCTTGCAGGTGTAGTTGCCGTTGCTGGCCACGGACGCCTTGCGGATCACCAGCTGGGGCCCGGTCGAGCCTGAAATGATGTCCTTCGCTGGCGTGCCAACGCTGTCGGTGAGCGGCGTGGCACCTTGGTACCACTGGTACGAGGGTCCGCCGGAGATCACCGTGGTCAGGACCGCGGTCGAACCGGTGTTCACAAACACCTTGGTGGTGTTCACGCCCGTGGACGGATCGTTCTCCATCAGATTCGGCTGGGTGATGACCACCGGCGCAGAGGCGACCGTGGTGGTCAGGGTGGCCGACTGGCTTTCCACAACGCCGCCCGGGTTCACGAAGACGGCGTAATAGGTGCCCGCATCGGCGGCCGTGACGTTGTTGATCGTCAACTGCACGAGGCCCTTGTTGCCGGTAAGGTAGCCGTAGTGGGCGTTATTGATGTCGAGCCCCTGCCCGTTGAAAAAGAAGAGCGTGACGGTCTTCGTGTCGAAGTTCTCGCCGAAGCTGAAGGTCGCCGTCCCACCGATGCTGGCCGTCTGGTCCGTCGGCTGGCTTGAAATCGCCGGGGGCGTGTCCGTGGCCGCCGTGCCCGGTTGGGCGATGACATAGGCGACCGTATGGCTTCCGTAGATCGAGATCAGGCCCGAGCTGGGAAAGCTCGTCGTGTCCAGGCTGGAAAGCGTGTTGAACTGCAGCTTGATGTCGTAGATCCCGCCGCTCGTCAGGGTGCTGGCGGGGATCGTGTACGACGTGAACGGGGTGGCGGAGGCCGTGAGCCCGAAGACCGCCTGGGTGGCGACCTGCGTGCCAACATTGTTCAGCGACGACGGCGCAAGGTCGGAATTCACACTGAGCTGCATTTCCCCGGCGACCCCGGCGGTCGCATACGTGGAAAATGTGTTGATGTTGATCGTATTGGAGACTGCCGGGTTGAGGACGAGGATTCCGCCGGGCAGCCAGGTGCCTCCGGTGATCGAAGGGACCACGGACGGATACAGGTCGCCCGTGAAGCTGAAGTTGGTTGTCGGGATTGAAGTGCCGCTCACCTGGTAGGAGCCGTTGGGGAACGCCGTGTTCAGGGCCGTCTGGGTCGCGAATTCCTGGTAGATCTCGTAATCGCTGTTGCCGGTGTTGAGGACCGGAGTGACCGCGGACGCGCCCGGCGGCGTGAATGTGGCCGCAACGGGAGACTGGAAACCCGCCACGAAGAGGGAATTGGGATCGGCGGTTGCTGTCGAGGCAGAGGTCTGGAGGTTGTTCTGGATTTTCTCGGCGAGGAAAATCGATCCTCCTGCGGCGCGCGTCAATGGCGCGATGGCCAGGATGGCGGTCGCAGCTAGGACCGCCGGAATGGGGAGACGAGCGTTCATGATGGGATTAATTTTGGGGAGGGATTCTCCAAGGGTAGCCTCTGGCGGCGCGGTGTCAATAGTTCGGGGCGAAGACAGTCACGGCAGCTGGTAGATCGCGCACAGGGCCACGCCCGTGCTGACGTTGTCGGCGCTGGCAACCTCGGCCGTATAGCCGCCCGGAGGCAGCGTGAGCAGGAGCTCCGAGTCGGCCGAGCCGGGCTGGAGGACAGGCAGCGCCGAGAGCTTTGAAGCAGACGTGAGGAGCACCGGGTTCGAGCCCCACCCGGTGTTCGAGTAGAGAACCACGTCGGCTCCATTCTGGCTCTGGTGGACCGACAGGGCCGGCTTCGCCAGCGGAGAGGCGACATTGTAGGGCGGAGGGATCAGCCCGGGCCCGATCGCCT